>ULWB01042556.1_pt1 | contig 15644 bp, 8 predicted proteins | sample 1959891 | NCBI WGS metagenome assembly ULWB01 (sample SAMEA4835799, study PRJEB28245) | human gut metagenome | biome: gut microbiome; material: fecal sample | place: Denmark | collected 2008 | reverse complement strand
GGCGGTGCCGCCCGGGATTAAGCCTGCGGCGCCGTATATCGCGGCGTTTTTGGCGACGGAGCCGCTGATTTTACCGACAAACTTCAGCGCCTGTTTGGCGTAAACGTATTTTTTGCCGTAGCGCTTTTCAAGCTTCTTATCGATTTTCTCAACGTTATTGGAAACTTTTTTGACCAGCGGATTGTCTTTGAATTTCTGTTTGCAGCGGTCTTTGAACGTTTCGGCTTCAAGGTACTGGTTGGCGATGGTCGAGGCCAGCGCGTCCTTGTCTACCTGCGGTTTGCCGTTTTTACCATATTTGGGCTGGGAGCCCCAGACGATTTCTGCCGCGGCATCCTTATAGGCCTGCTCCAGTTCTTCCGGCGTGTAGCTGCCTTGTTTGGCCAGACGTTGTGCCGCCATTTCGCGTGCAAGGGCGGAGATGGCTGCTTTTTGCTTTTGGGTTTCCTTTTCGCTTAACGGTTTGCCTGCTGCGTCGGTAAATTCAACGCTGCCGAGGTCGATGGTGTCTTTGTCCGGGTCGTGCTTACAGGCGAACGGGTCTTTGTCTTTTAAGCCGGCATGCGCTTTGTCATAATTGGCGGCCAGCTCTTCGGTATTGGGTCTGAACGAGCCGAAGTGTTCCTTGTCGTATTGGATAATTGCATCGGCAATCAGGTTCAGGGCCTGCTGGCGCAGTTCTTCGTTGCCGCATTGCAGGCAGAGCAGGCGGTAACTTTCGGCGTTGGCCGGCGTAATGTCGGAAAGGGACAGGTTTTTCAGGCGGTTTTCAACAATCGGGTTAAGCTGTGCCGACTTGTCTTTGTCGTCTTTGTAATAAGCTTGGGCGGCAACCAGGTCGTCGATGTTGGAAAGGGCTTTGTCCGGCTCATTGCTTGCCATTGCTGCGGCGATGGCAGCGGGAGTGATGGCGCCGGCGCTGTAAGTCCACGGCTTTTTTTCGGTCGTAATGGAATCGAGGGCAGCCTGGCGGTCTTCCGCGGAGTTTTCCGGTTCCGGCTCAGGTATCGGCTCAGCGGCCGCACCGGGTTCCGGCGAGGGTTGTTCGGGGGCCGGCTGCTCGGGCAGAGGGTTGCCGCTGGCGAGAATTCTGGCGTTCGCTTTTGCCGTTGCCGTCGTGTAAGCACTGTTGATGATGTTCTGCAAAATCTGCCGGTCGGCGTCAGTCATATCTTTGGGGTCTTTGTTTAGAACCGAGAGGTCTAAAGTCGGCGCTTCCGCGGTTTCAGCGGCGGAAGCGGGGGAGGAGTCCTGCTCTGGTGTTGGTTCGGGGGCGGAAGCCGGTTCTGCGGCGGAATTTTCCGGGACAGGCTGATGGTCTTCGGCGGCATTTTCCGGGGCAGGCTGTGCAGGTGCAGTTTGCTGTACAGCATCTCGTACGGCGGTCAGAGCGCTGCCCAGGGCATTGCGGCTTTCATCGGGCAGATTTCTGAAAGCTTCATTCATATCTTCGCGGTAGACGTCATAAACGCGGTTGAACGTATCGAATTCCTGCCTACCCAGCCTGTAGCCGCCCTGAATTTCGGCAGCCAAATCGGCAACGGCCTGTCTAACCTCTTTACGGTCTGTGTTGGTGATTTCTTTTTTCCGTGCTTTGGCGCTCAGAACATTGAATATTGTTTTGGTATCGTTTTTAGCCATCGGTTTTCTCCTCGTGCGATTTGGCCTGAATTTAAGCTATTGTATCATAAAAAAACGGCTGGTGCAAGCGTAAATTTTTATGATATTTTAACTTTCGTTTTATTAAGATATTCTAAAAATTTTGATTCTAACCGGCGGATTTTAAAAGAAAATGACGGAAATTAACAAAGCAGCTCTTGCGCAGGAAACGCGACTTATCGAATATTGGCGCAAAAAATATCTGTTTCAGGCGGCAGCGGTGGCGGTATGCGCCGGAGCGGCGATTGCGGCGGCGGCCGTTTATATTCAGGCGAAACTGCCGGCGCTGCTGATTATTTTGGCGGTGTTGACGGTGGCATACCTGATGCTTCGCGAACTGCGCGACAGTTTGCAGACACGGGGGGAAACGCTTATTTTTGCCAAAGGTAAGGCTTTGTTTGACGGCGTGGATTTTGATTACGGGCAGGGAATTGACAAAGACGAGGCATTGTTCGGAATGTGGGCGTTTGATGCGCGCGAGTGCCGCGGCGTTATGTCCGGCAGAGGGTTTAGCCTGGAAGAAGACTGGTTGTACAAAGCAGTTTCCGCCCGCTTTTTTATGCTCAAGCTGACGGTATTTGAGGGGATACTGCTGGTTGTTGACAACGGAGAGGGCTCAATGCCCGATGCGGCGGCGTTAATAAGAAATGCCGGGGTACACGGGGCGGCAGAGAAAATGCGGCGGCTGCTTGGTGCGGAGACGATGCGGGCTGCTGTCAGCGGCGGGCGGGCGGTCTTTTATTTTAAGACGAAAAACAGGCTGTTTCACCAGTTTGCACTGGAGCGGACGAATACGACGGGAATTTTTGTCCGGCGGGTTGAAGCGCTGAAGGCGCAGGCTGAAGAAACGGCGGCGGCGGTTCGAGGTGCGGCGGATGCGGTCAAGACAGGGGCACAGCCGGCGGCGGTTCAAGGTGCGGCTCAGACAGGGGCGCAGCCGGACAGCGATGAACGGCGGGGAAGTGCCGACGGGTCTAGCGGCGACGGCGGGTGCGGAAAAGTCGGCGGTTGACAAAGGTTGAAGCTTTTGATATTCGTAATTATATAATTTTTATTCAAAGGGAGGTTTTTATGAAATTTACAAAATTACTGGCAGCGGCATTGCTGTCTACGGCTATGATTCCGGCGGTGCGGGTGATGCCGGCGCAGGCGCTTCTGCTGGCAGGGGAAACGGCTGCAACGGATAAAGCTGCGGCTGGCAAGGCGGCGGAAAAGGCCGAAAACGCTGCGGCGACGGCCGGGCAGACCGCGGGGGGAAAAGACAGTGGATACACGGCAGGGAAGAACGGCGGCCAGACGGCCGGGCAGACCGCGGGGGGACCGGCGACCGAAATCACTATTTACAATCAGGATCTGGCGTTGATAAAGAAACGCCAGCAGGTTAAGCTCAACAAAGGCATTAACGAAGTGGTCTTTGACGAAGTGGCGCGGCAGATGCGTCCGGAATCGGCGTTTATTTTCGGCGACGGGGTAAAAATTCTGGAACAGAACTATGACTATGCCGGCGTTAACTATATGAATATGCTGAGCGCTTTTGTCGGCAAAGAAGTCAAGACCGTGCGCACCAATCCGGCGACCGGAGAAAACATTTATGAAAAGGCAATTCTGCTGGCAGCGGACGGAATGTCGCCGGTGCTGAAGTTCGACTACGGAATTGAGACGAATTTTCCGGGGCGGGTTCTGTTTGACAAGGTGCCTTTGGGGCTGAACAGCACGCCGGTTTTAAAAGCCCGGGCAGAAACGGCGGAAGCGGGAGAAAAAGAACTGCGTCTGGCATATCTGACGTCCGGCTTTTCGTGGGAAGCGAATTATGTTGCAAAAGTCAACGATGAAAAAACGCTGGAACTGCTGGGGAGGGTTTCGCTCAGCAACAGTTCGGGCAGCGCTTACGACAATGTCAGCGTCAACCTGATTGCGGGCGACGTCAATACGGTCGGCGCAGTGTTGCAGCCGCGGATGTTTAAGCGGGCAATGGTCAATGCGATGGCACTCGGTGCGGCGATGGATACGATGGAGGCGGCGCCGGTCATTTCTGCCCCGCAGAATTTGAACGGCTATTATATTTACAAGATACCGCAGCCGACGTCTTTGAAAGACGGGCAGATTAAGCAGGTGTCTTTTGTCAATGCGCCGGCAGTGAAATATAAAAAGCGCGGCGTGGTCGACTCAACGCTGTCGTTCGGCAAGAACAAGTCTTTCTATAAGGACGTCCATCCGAATCTGATTTATAATTTTACAAACAATGCGGAAGACGGGCTGGGAATGCCGCTGCCGAAAGGGAAAATCAGTTTTTATGACTATGACAAGAACGGCGCGTTGCAGTTTGTCGGCGAAAATACGATTGACAACAAAGCGGAAGGGCAGCGCCTGACGCTTAATCTGGGCAAGTTTTTCGACGTTTATGCCGAAGCAAAAGTCGATGACATCCAGAAACTAAGCGAGCGCAAATATAAGAAAAATCCGGCTGATACCTGCGTTACGGCAGAAACGACCAACCTTTATGAAACGATTTACCGCGTAACCAACAAGGCGCAGTATCCGGCGGATATCGTACTGAAACAGCCAATGCCGGCTGATGCAAAAATTGTCAAAGAGAGCATCAAAGGCGAGGCCGGGGACGGCAACGAACACGTCTGGCGCTTTACGGTGGCTCCGGGCGCAACGCAGGAACTTAAGGCAAGTATCCAGAATAAGCTGGAGCAGCGCGACTGCGGCGTGATTACGCTGGTGGAATAAGCAAGCCCTGCAGGGAGAGGCAGACCGGTACCGACGGAAAATCGGCGCCGGCCTGCGGCGGTAGAGAATCGGTGTTAATCTGCGGAATGCTGCGGGCGGCGTAGTTTGAACAAACTCCGGGCGGCGGGGTGTTGCGGGTTGCACGGTTCGGCCGGGGGCGGGCGTGCGGACGGCATTGCCCGGGAAAGCTTCAGGAACGGAGTACAGCGGGCAGAACGGTTCAGGAACGGTGAGGCTATGCCCGTGTTTTGACAAGGTGAAAAAAGTTCTTGACGTTTGGAAAAAAGTGTTTTAGTTTGCTTTTGTTGTCCGGTCGGATAGCGGCGTTTCGACGCCGGGCTGTTGCAGACGGACAGCCGGTCAGACGGAGATGTGGCAGAGCTGGTTTAATGCACCTGACTTGAAATCAGACGAGGGCGCAAGTCCTCCCGGGGTTCGAATCCCTGCATCTCCGCCAGTTTTTGCAAAGCCGCTCCGGTTGGGGCGGCTTTTTGTTTTGGGCTGTCGCCGGCGATGAGCGTTTGGGACGTATACATACATATTGAGGATGCATAAGTATTAGGGCGTATAAATATTTGGGACGTATAAGCATCAGGCTGTAAAGGGAGAAAGACAATGACGATTTTAGCGAAAGAAAACAGAGAGACGGCGGTGTTGGAGGCGAGACGGCGGCGGTATGCGGCAGGGAAAAGACGGCGTCAGCGTACGGCCGGGCAGAGCCTGGGGAAGATAATGCTGGCAGCGCTTTGGCTGACGGCTGCCGGAAATACGGCAGCGTTTTCAGCAGCGGAGGCGGCTTTTCCAGCGGCGGCAGCAGGCAATGCATGGGGCGGTGCGGCAGCGGCGGAAGCTGTCCGGCAGCCGAATGAAGATGCAGCCCCTACGGAAGGCGCAGTTCGCATATACGATGAGAAAGACCTGCATGAAGCAGACGGCAAATTGGCGGACATTAACAATATTCCGGTTACGGGCGAGGTTCGGGCGTATTATCCGGGCGGCAGAATTTTAGAAAAGTCTTATTATACCGACGGCGTCAAAAACGGTTCGGCCCGCTTGTTTTTTGAAAACGGAATGCTGCTGAGCGAGGCAACTTATGCCGACGGCAAAGAAGAAGGCGTTGCAAAAATTTATTATGCCAGCGGCGACTTGCTGGCGGCGGTAACGTTTGAAAAGGGAAAAGCCGTGGCGGGGCATTGCCGTACGCGAAACGGGGAAAACCGGGAACTTGATATTGCTGATTTGGCTGCATTTCAGGACAACGGACGCCTGCCTTGCACGGCTAAGTAGATGCAGGGAGCGAGTGCCGGAATGGGCGCTGCGGCGTGAGAATTTTGCAGCAGGAGAGCAAGCCGAACGGCGTGCGTTTTTATAGCGGCGGGGGAGCCGTTTGGCCGGTGCCGGAAAATAAGAGGCGGTGTGCGGTTATTGTCTGGCGGGAGGGGCAACGGCGGAAGCTGCGCGGAAAAAAGGCTTGCAATTATCTGGCGGCAATGCTAAAAAACAGGCAGATTGATATTTGTCTGTCGCGGGAATTATTTTTGTGCGGCGTTGCTGCGGTGTTGTTTGTATTTATTAATTAGTTTATAATTGTTGCGTATGAAAGCAGATTTGAAGTTTAAAGCGGTGTGGTGGAACAGCTTTTTGTTCTATTGGGCACTGATATTTTTGCTTTTTGCCCTTGTGGCGGCAGCTGCGGATTTTTTTAATCTCGGCAGGCTGATGCTTTGGGCGGCGCTGGGCGCGTTCGCAGGGGCAAAAACGGTGCGTCTGCTGGAGGTGTGTTTTCTGATGAAAGAAACCGACACGGCGACGCGGGTATATCTGGCAGCGGTCAATCTGGCGCTGGGCTGCGGTGCGTGCTGGCTGCTTGCCGATTTGGTATTAAAACACTCGGGATTGTAAAACCCGGGTGTTTTTTTGTACGGACGGAGAACGTGTACGAGTGGAGAACGGGTACGGGCGGAGAACGGGTATTATGAAGGCGGGCGATGGGTGATATTTTTGTTGCAATATAAAAATATCTATGATATGTTGCCCAAAATTTTATTAATTATGTCTAATTTAAATTATATTGTATGAATTTATTATTGTTTTTACAGACGGGTTTGCTGTTTTCGGCAAACCGCTGGAAGGTTGCGGTAAGCAAGAACAAACCGTTGTTGTGGCTGTGTGGCATATTTTATGTAATCGCGCCGCTTTTGGAAAAGCCGAATTCAATGTGGGCGGCTCCTTTGTTCTTTTATCTTTTTATTTTAATGGCGGATTTAATGTCTGCTGATGCCGGAGGCGTGTTTGCGAACAGCGGAGAAAGATTCCGTTGTATCGTGTTTGCTACCGGTTTTACCAAAAAGGGAGGGGAACGCCGTTTGAGCGAAGGCGTGTTTATCAAAGCCAAAGGATTGCATATCGTCGATATGTTTCCGGTTACAGACTGCCGGGAAAGGCTGCTGGACGAGCGGACGCTGATTATCAAGCCCAAAGATTTCTCTTCCTGCTGCCTGTATAGTGCGGCTTATCCCAAAGGGCTGATTTTAGGCGAGGCGGTTGATGACGCGTTAGTGTTTTTCTATAGCAAGAAAGCAAAAATGCTGCGGGTTGCAGAGCCGGGCCTGCTTGGCAAAGTTTCGGGGATTGCCGGCGTTGCGGCGGGAGATGAAATGATGTCCGATTTTTGGGGCGAGGCAACATACGTTGCGCTTGATGGCGGAGAGAGTATTGACGCGGCCGAGTACGACAGTTTTTGCGACGCGTATCGCGTTGATGAAACACGATTTCTCCGCGCCGAACAAAACGACGGTTCATGTCTGGTGTTTGAGGCTTTATTTTCCAATGGTGAAGCGGTTGCGGCGTTTCGGGTTGAAAATGTGCCGGAAATCTTTTTTGCAGATGAAAACGGCAGTCGGAAAAGGCTGCATTACGATGCGGAAAAACATGCGTATGCCGTGGCGTGAAAACAGAAAAAACATAAAAAACGGAAGCATTGTGCTTCCGTTTTTTTGTTAAGAATCAGCTTTACCAGGAATAGGTTATCCCCATACGGTAGGCCGTATCCGCGCTGCCCCAGGCGGCACCGACATTTAACAGAACGTTGTCGTTTATCCAGTGGAAGCCGCCGAGCGCCATTGCCGTTTCGCCTTCGTACATGCCTGTACCGAAAGAAAGCTGCGTGTTGCCGGTGGCGCGGGCATTCGGCACCAGAGCCGTCATGGCAGACATGGTGGCCATACCGGCATTGAAGTCATCGCGCAGATCATTAATGTCGCCGCTTAACTGGTAATAGCGAGAATCCAAATTGTGAATCTGGTTATCCAATCCGGCAACGGCGTCGGTTAGATTGGTGGCGCCGGAGACGTAATGCGTGTTGGCCAGTTTTGAGGTGTTGCCGATGGCGGTATTGACTGCGGCAATGTTTTGATTGACTGTATTGCTTGATGATACGCCGTTTTGTGCGGTACCCAAATCTTCTGCCGTACCGATGTTGGAGGCGATTTCGCTGATGGCGGTGGAAATGTCTGCACCGGCTGTGGCGAGATAGTTGTTGGAGCCGTTGGCGTTGGTATAGTTATCGCGGTTGCCGATGGCAGAATCCAAAGATGTCAGATGATCTTCCACCGTGGTACCGTCGGCCAGGTTGCCCTGATGCTGGCCGCCCAGTTTGTCGGCGAGGCCGTGAATAGTGCCCAGGGACTGGTCTATGTTGTTGATGGCCTCAACAATCGTTTCCGGCGCATCCTCAGAACCATTAGACAGGTTTTTGTTGCCGACGCCGAGCTGGCTGATGTCGCCGACCGTCTTATTGACGGTATCTTCAACCCGGGTGCCGATAGTATTGTCAACCGAGTTTTGAACTTTTTCGTCAAGCCCTTCGTTGGTAACGTATTTTTCATCGGCTTTGGCAAAGATGTTTTCTTCAACCGTTGATAATTGGGAATCGGTGTAGTCTTTGCTCTCCTGCAGGCTGTCTGCAATATTGCCTTCCAGCTCGGTTTTAGCGGTGTTTATGTTGCCTTGCAGTTCAGTTTTGGTATCGGAAATCGTGCCGTTTAATTCGTCTTTGGCCGTATTTACCGCCGTGTCTATCGCACCGCCTTCTTTGGTGATGTCGTTAATCTGGCCGGACAGTTCGGTTTTGGCCTGCTCAAGCTCTGTTTTATCAGCTTTGCCGCTTTCCAGATTGTCAATGGCGTCAGCATTGGCAGTGATGGCGGCAGTGTTGCCGGCGACGGCGGTGTTGGTTTTTTCCAGCTCCCCGTCTAAGGCCGTAACCGTTTCGTTGGTTTTGTTGAGTTCGCTTTCAAGGTTGGCCACATTTTGGTCGGTGGTTTCCAGCTTGCCGTTTAAATCGGAGACGGTTTGGTTGGTTTTGCCCAGTTCATCTTCCAGCGCCGTTACGTCGGAAGCATCGGCTTTGCCGGCCAGCTGTTCGTTTACATAAGACGTGTCGGCTTTGTCCGCCAGGCTGCTCTCAAGGCTGTCAACTTTTTTGTTGGTATCAGAAAGCGATGTTTCCAGATTGCCGACTTTTTCATTCGTGTCAGAGAGGGAGTTTTCCAAGTTGCCGACTTTTTCGCTGGTGCTGGCCAGATCGCCGGAAACTTTATCAATATTTCCCTGCAATTCGTCTTTGGTACTTTGCAGCTCTTTATCCGTTGCGTAGGTGTTATCCAGGTTGGCAACGGTATCCTGCAAGCCGCTGATGTCGTTTTTAACCGTAGTCATGTCGTCTTTAACCGTAGCCATGTCGCTTTGCAGCTTGTCAATATCCGTTTCTGCCGTATCCAGGCGCCCGCCAAGTTCGGTTACATCTTCGGCGACATCGTTAATGCTGCCCTGCAGTTCGTCTTTGACGGCAGTGAGTTCTTCATTGCTGGCAAAGGTTTCATCCAGACCGCCCATAACATTGTCAGTTACGGTTTGTTCCAGCTTCTCAGTCTGCTTGTTGATTTCGTCGCTGACGGCGCTGCTGACCGTATCGCCCAGCTGGTCGGTAATGGTATTCTGGACGGTTGAGGCCAGTTCGTCCTGAGAAACGTATTGCCCGTCCAGTTCTGTGGATATTTCATTCTTAATCGTATCCAGATTGTCCTTGCTGACAAATTTATTGTCGGCTTCGGTTTTGCTGTATACATCGGAAGCGTCAGCTTTGTTGTTTAACTCGTCTTTGGTGGCGTAGTTATTCAGATCGTTTTTTGATGCATACAGACCGTCGGCGGTATCTTTGTCCAGCAGACCTTCGGTGGCTCCGGCAACGGCACTGTCAACGTAACTTTCACTGGCCAGGCCGGTGGTTGCTTCCGAAATGGCACTGTTCATATCGTCTTTGGAGACTTTGTCGGCGATTTGCGTTTCCAGAGCACCGGTTGCGGAGCCGACCGCGCCGGCGACGGCGTCATTTAATTCGCCGTCGGTAACATAGCCTTCCAGAGAATTACTGATTTCGGTTTTGGCAGAGTCAACGGCACTGTTGACGTACTCTTCAGAGGCAAGTCCTTCGGTGGCCGTATTAACGGCATCACTTATCGCGTTTTGCATTTCTTCACCCGAAGCCAGGCCGGCCAAATCTTCTTTGGTGGCATAGTTGCTGCCGGCTTCCGTGACGGCATCGTTGATGGCCGTATCAATTGTCCCGCCCTCGGCTACGCCGTCGGATATGGCCTGCGTAATATCGTCTTTGGTGGCGAAATTGCCTTCTTCAATCGCGGAAGAAACCTGTTCGCTGACGGCGTTTTGGATGGTGTCGCCTGAGGCAAGGTCTTTCGTTGCCTGATTTATGGCCTGCGTAATGCTGCCTTCTTCTTTAAGAGCGTCGGAAATTGCCGTGTTGGCGACTTCTTCGGCCGTGCTGCCGATGGTGTCGGAAATTTCGGTTTTGGCATTATTGATGGCATCATAAACCTGGTCGCCGCTGACAAGGTTATCATGGCCGTTGCCGATGCCTTCGCTTGTGTCTGTGGCTTTGTCTATGGCTGACTTTATGGAACCGCCGCTTTCAAGGGCCGTTTCTATGCCGATGTTAATGCGGTTGTTGGTGAAGGTATAAATTTGTCCGCCACTTTCCAGCGCCGTATTCAGGTTGCTGTTAAAGACGGAAGTTGCCGTATTTCTGACGTTGGCTTCCAGCCCGGTTCCAGAGTATGTGGTGCCGGAAGATATGTTGTTTATTTTTGTATTTTGTTCGTCTTGTTCTTCTTCAAGAGCGGCAATGTCATTGCTGTTTTGGTCAATTTTTCCTTCATTTGTGGTGATGCGATTGGACAGTTCGGTAACCGTGGTGGTATCGGCTTTGAGTGCCAACTCGCTTTCAACAGTTTTGCTCAAATTGTCGACGGCTGTTTTGGCTTCGGACGCCTGAGTTTTGGCTGTGGTAGCGTCTTCCTGTGTGGTACGCAGATTGGCCGCGGTGGCATAAGCGGTATTGCCAATCATATTGATACTGTTTTGCAGAGTGGTAAGGTCGCTATTTGTCAGGTAATTGATTTGGGTATAGCTTGATCCGGATTCATCGCTGGCAATCCATCCGGTTCCTTTATTAAACTGAATGGATTCAAAAGTGTCTTCCTCATTATTTGTTGTCTGGGCATGGACAATTGAGGCCATACTTAACAAGCAAATAGCGGTTCCTGCCAGTAAGATATTTTTGTTCATGGTTTTGTCCTTTGATATAGGTTGCCTTTGTTTTTTGGAGTGTGTCGTGCTGATTTTTTGGGGGCGTTTAAAATATACATCTTTAGTTTTATTTACGTTTTTTTAACTGATTGATTGTATTATAAAAATAAAGAAACAGTTCTGTTGATTTTAAACGACCCTTTTTTTTCAGCAGTCCGGATTGTTCGCAAGGGTAAGGAATACAGGAATGTAAGAACCAGTGCGAAAAAAACTGTACAGTAAGGGAAATATTAAAACTGAGAAAAAAACGGCGAAAGCAGGGAATGGCTGGTTTTTATATCTATTGACTTTTGGGGGCAGGCGGCGCTATATATACCTCTATGAGCAATCAATTTGAAGTGGTCAGCCCGTTTGAGCCGTCGGGAGACCAGCCGGAAGCAATCAGGCAACTGTGCGACGGCCTGAGAAGAGGCGAAAGAAACCAAGTTCTGCTGGGCGTTACCGGTTCGGGCAAGACCTTTACCATGGCCAAAATCATTGAGGAGATGAAGAAGCCGACGCTGATTATGGCGCCGAACAAAATTCTTGCGGCGCAGCTGTATGCGGAGATGAAAGAGTTTTTTCCGCACAACCATGTTGAGTATTTCGTATCCTACTACGACTATTATCAGCCGGAAGCATATATTCCGAAGACTGATACCTATATTGAAAAAGATTCTGCGATTAACGAGCAGATTGACCGGATGCGGCACGGAGCGACGCGTAACGTTTTGGAAGAGAAAGACGTGATTATCGTGGCGTCGGTGTCATGCATTTACGGTTTGGGAAGCATGGAATCGTATTCGGCGATGGCGTTTTCGCTTAAAAAAGGCGATTGTATCGAGCCGAAAGAAATCTATAAAAATCTGGCGTTGCTGCAATATGAACGCAATCAGGCGAATTTTGTGCGTTCCACGTTCCGGGTTAAGGGCGATACGTTGGATATCTTTCCGGCGCACTACGAAGACCGCGGGTGGCGGGTGTCGTTCTTCGGCGATGAGATTGAAAAAATCAGCGAGTTTGACGTTTTGACCGGCAAAAAAACCGCGGATTTGGAAGAGATTACGATTTATCCGGCGAACCATTATGTTACGCCGCGTCCGGCATTGTCGCAGGCGATGATGCACATTAAGGAAGATCTGGCTTTGCGGCTTGACGAGCTGAGGCGCGACAACAAGCTGGTGGAGGCGCAGCGGCTGGAGCAGCGGACGCGGTTTGACCTGGAGATGATGGAAACGACCGGGCACTGCAAAGGGATTGAAAATTATTCACGCTATCTGACCGGACGTGCGCCGGGCGAGCCGCCGCCGACGCTGTTTGAGTATTTTCCGAAAGACGCGCTGCTGTTTATTGACGAGAGCCACATTTCGGTGCCGCAAATCGGCGGCATGTATCGCGGCGACCGCAACCGCAAATCCACGCTGGCTGATTACGGGTTCCGGCTGCCGTCGTGCGTGGACAACCGGCCGTTGAAGTTTGAGGAATGGGACAGGTTTCGCGCGCCGACAATTTTCGTTTCGGCGACGCCCGGCGATTGGGAACTGGAACAGAGCCACGGCGTGTTTGCCGAGCAGGTTATCCGCCCGACGGGGCTGATGGATCCGGTCTGCGTGGTCAAGCCGGTGGAAGACCAGGTTGACGATTTGATGGCGGAATGCCGCAAGGTGATTGCCAAGGGCGAGCGGGCGCTGGTTACGACGCTGACGAAAAAGATGGCGGAGGATTTGACCGAATATCTTAAGGAAAACGGGATTAAAGTGCGGTATCTGCATTCGGATATTGATACGCTGGAACGCATTGAGATTATCCGTGACCTGCGGCAGGGCGTGTTTGACGTACTGGTCGGGATTAACCTGCTGCGCGAGGGGCTTGACATTCCCGAGTGTTCGCTGGTGGCTATTCTCGACGCGGACAAAGAGGGTTTTTTACGCTCGACGCGGTCGCTGATTCAGACTATCGGGCGGGCGGCGCGCAATGCCGAGGGGCGCGTGGTGCTGTATGCCGACAAGATGACGGATTCAATCAAGTTTGCGCTGGACGAGACCGAACGGCGGCGCAAGAAGCAGTTTCAATATAACCTGGAGCACGGAATTACGCCGAAGACGATTAAAAAGGCGATTTCGTCAGTATTGCAGACGATGACCGAGGCAGAGGGTGACAAGGAGCTGACGGCGCCGATTGCCCGCGACAGGATTGAAAACATCGCCAAAGAAATCAAGCGGTTGACCAGGGAAATGAAACAATACGCGGCGGATTTGGAATTTGAACAGGCGATGAAGTGCCGCGACGAAATTAAGAGGCTGGAATCCATCCGGCTGGTCGTGGAGGATTAGGATCCGGCCGCGGAAAACTCGGAAACCGGGCTGAACGGCATTGCGGCAAAACAGCAGGTTTGCGGCGAGCAGAAAGGCTGGCAGAGCAACGCGGCAGAACAACGGGGTTGTGGCAGAGCAGAAAGGCTGGCAGAGCAGCGGGGCGCAGAACAACAGGTTTCGCAGCAGAGCAGAAAGGCTGGCAGAGCAACGTGGCGCAGAACAACGGGTTTGCGGCAGAGCAGAAAGGCAGGCAGAGCAATGCGGCAGAACAGCAAGTTTGCGGCAGCTCCGGGGGTTCCGATTTGGGAGCAGGGCAGGCGTTGCATCTTTTGTTACATTTTTTCCGGCGCTTTGAAACCCAGAATGTTAATGCATATATCCAAAACCTTCAGTGTCAGGGTAATCAGCGCAACGAGCGACCGCAGGGTCGTTTTATCCTCTTCTGCCAAAATCTTTTTATCGTGGTAGAAGACGTTGAACTTGTTGGAAATCTCGTACACATACGAACAGATGATGGAGGGGGCATCTTTTTTGAGCGCTTCGCCAAGCGTGTGGCTGAAACGGGTCAGCGTCAGAGCCAGGTCGCGTTCGCTGGCAGTGGTGAAAGCGGCAAAACGGCAGGCGGTTCCGGATGCAGTTGTGTTGGACGAAACAGCAGCGGCAATCTCCGGATGGCGTTCCTTAAGCTTGGCAAGAATGGACTTTATCCGCACCATGGTATAAAGGATATACGGCCCGGTATTGCCTTCAAACGAGGCAAACTTGTCAATGTCAAAAATATAATTGCTTTCGCAAGGGTTCATCAGGTCGCCGTATTTGATGGCGGCGAGGCCGATGGCCTGTTTCAACTGCCGCAGTTCGGCTGCGGGCATTTCCTCTTCGCCTTTAATCGCAACTTTGCTTTCTACCGTATCCAGCAGTTCGGAGAGTTTCATCGTGCCGCCGGAACGGGTTTTGAAGGGTTTGCCGTCTTTGCCGTTGACGGTGCCGAAACCGATGAACGTCAGTTCGGTTTCGGGGCGGGTTACGCCGGTTTTGCGGGCGCAGCGGAAAACGCGCTCAAAATGCAGCGCCTGGCGTTTGTCGACAACATACATGACGCGGTCCGGGCGGAAATCCCGTTCGCGCTGGACGAGGGTGGCAAGGTCGGTCGTTTCATAAATTGCGCTGCCGTCGGATTTCAAAATAATGCACGGCGGGATTGGCGCGGTATCGCTTTCTTCTTTGACATCTACGACGAGAGCCCCTTCGCTTTCATAGGCGAGCCCTTTGCCTTTCATCATCCTGACCATATCGGGAATAAAAGGGTCGGCATCGCTTTCGCCGAGCCAGAGGTCAAAGTCGACGTCCAGCCGCGCATAGTTGCGCTTTAAGTCGGGAACGGAAACGCCGACGATATGGCGCAGCAGGGCGCGGTAACCGCGGCGTCCGGACTGCATTTCCTGCGTGGCGGCGCGGGCGGCGGCCAGATAGGCTTCGTCTTCTTTGGATTTGGCGGAAGCAAAAGGATAAATCTGCTCCAAATCTGCCAGAGTGAACGGCGCTTCCTGCGGGTAGTCCCCGGCATAATTTTCGTCAAAATACGGCAATTCCGGATGACGGAGGGAGAGTTCGTGAATAATCAGCCCCATTTGCAGCCCCCAGTCGCCCAAGTGCGCATCGGCAATGACCTTGTTGCCGGCAAAACGGTTCAGGCGCTTTAAGCATTCGCCGATAACGGCCGAGCGCAGATGCCCGACATGCAGCGGTTTGGCAACGTTCGGCCCGCCGTAGTCAATGACGACGGTGCGGGGATTTTCAACCTTGGCAAAGCCGCAGTTTTCGCTCTGGCTCATTTCTTCCAGATAACAGGCGATGAATTCGTCTTTGACGGTGATGTTGATAAACCCGGGGGCGACGACGGAAACGGTTGCGACGACATCGTTGGCAGGCAGTGCCGCAGCCACGTCATCGGCGATTGCCAGCGGAGCTTTGCGATATTGTTTGGCGGCGGACATGGCGCCGTTGCACTGAAACTGGCATAAGTCCGGGCGAGCCGAAACGACAACGCGCCCCAAGGCGGCGTCATAACCGGCAGCGGAAAAACCCGCGGAAAAAATGTCGCTTAATTTGTCAATAACCGTTTGCACGAAAGGTCTCCTTCAGATGGGGTGGATTTTTGGGGGATATTAAGGCGACGGGAACGTTTTGTCAAGGGGAAATGCGGGAATGGCGAGAGAGGGGCCGGCAAAGCGGCATGGCGGCGGGAGCATTTTGAAACGGCGGCGCGTGGAGTATTGGAAACGGCGG
>ULWB01054200.1_pt1 | contig 15713 bp, 15 predicted proteins | sample 1959891 | NCBI WGS metagenome assembly ULWB01 (sample SAMEA4835799, study PRJEB28245) | human gut metagenome | biome: gut microbiome; material: fecal sample | place: Denmark | collected 2008 | reverse complement strand
AAGCAATCTTGCGGCGTATAGCCACTATGTTGCCTGCCGTTATAAGCCCTATTATAAGCAACCCTGAGAGAGCGGCGGGCAGAAGCGGCGCACCGTCCAAGGCGAACGACTTGAGATAAGGCAGATACATCGACCTGACAATCGCAAGGGAAACAAGCGAAACGACATAGACCGCCGCATTCACATAAACCACCATCCGTATATACAACCCGGAAACCTGTGCCGGGGAATATCCGAGCAGCAGCAAATCCTGCAACTTGCGCGTGTTCTTCTGCAACAGCAGATAAATGCTGAGAATCAGGATGAAGAACGACAACAGGCTGATGACCAGCCCCACAGCAATCACTATGCCCATCACCACGGTGAGCATATAGCTTGCCTTGCTGCTGTTAATCTTGTCGCCGGCAATCTCATAGCCGCACGAGTCCATATATTGCTGCACCTTCACATCGCCGGGATTGCTTACCTCGACAATGAGACGCGACGGACGGTCGACCACGCCGGGGGCATAACGCGCGTTGCTCCATCGCATAAACGATTCAGGCACGATAATCGTGTTCAGACGGTTGGAAAATCCGACTATCTTGCCGGGAATATAGTCGCGCGTGCCGTCGCTGCCGGTAAGGCGGAACATAATCGGCACCATGCCTATCATCTTCTCGCTCAACTGCGGCATTCCCTGCGAAGCCGCAAATCCGAAATTATAGAGCGACAGATAGTCTTTCGACACGATTATGGGAATCATAGGCTTCTCTGGATCGAAGTCCCAGCCGTCCACTTCCGTGTCGATGAACTCGTCGGGCACTGACTCGAAGAAAAAGCTCGTGCGGAGCGACACGTTCTGTCCGCTAAGGCTTATCATCCCATAAATCGGATAGTTGGAAGTGGTGAACTCGCCGACCTTGCGCACCCACGGCTGCGAGCGCAACCCTTCAAGCTCATCTTCGGAGAAAGTATTGGCGTTGCCTCCGAACAGGCTTTTTATTGACGACAAGTTGCCCACTTTCTTCGTTATCACGAGATAGTCTTTCCGCATAAAGCTGTCCTCGTCGCTGAACACCGGACGCACGTCCTCGTAGAACTGCAATCCTATAAGCACGATAAGAAGCCCGACCATATTGGCAACGGCAAACCCTGCAAGCTGCGTCTTGCTCACGTGTCTGCTGAGAAGCCTCCACATTATCGACCTTTTCATAAGCGAAGCACCTCCTCTGCCTTGATACTCAAATCATTACCAACCGATGTGGCAATCACTCCGGCACCCGTACGCCCGGCCTCCTCCTCTACCATCGCCGCCACGATGGCGTTGTTGGCGGCATCGAGATGGCTCACAGGCTCGTCAAGCAAAAAGAAGTCGCAAGGCTGGCAAAGCGTCCGTATCACCGCCACGCGCTGCTGCTGCCCAATCGACATCTTGGCCACCGGACTGTCAACCTTTCCGGCAATCCCGAGACGCTCGAACATCGAGAGAATCTCACTCCGTTTCTTATATCCTGTCAACCTGTTCTTCAACTCCACATTCTCGTAGGCCGTAAGCTCTGGAAACAACCGCAATTCCTGCGGAAGATAGGCGATTCCGCCACGCCGTACGTCGCACCACAGAGCAACCGACAGACTGCGGATATCGTTGCCGTCGAACAGGATTTCGCCGGAATAATCGGCACGGTAACCGTAAAGATAAGCGCAAAGCGATGACTTTCCGCCACCGCTTTCCGCCGAAACCAAGTATTTTTTACCACGTTCGAAAGCCACCGGCTGCAACCACACATCCGACCGGATGCCCGACTGCCCCGCAAATACTCTCGGCAACGCGTTTTTCAGTTCGATTTTTTGCATTATATATCGTTTAACGGCTCATTCCGTCAACCGTCTTTATGATAAGTTTAAGTATGTTGCTTTCAGGATTATCGTCGATATGCAACACGGCCTCGCTCTGCTCGTCGTCGGACCAAGCATAGAAATATCCGCTCAAATCAACCCCGGTAACCATCGTAGCCGCGCTTGCCAAAATCGAGCCTTTAGGCATATCCACATAAATCACGCCTGTCTTGCCTGAGAATTTGCCGGCATTTGACGAAGAAGCGAAAGTTTTGTCAGGCATCACGGAATTGCTTACATAAAGATAATCGCCCTTGAAACCTACATTCAACGTCAAGTCGCGGTCAACCGGTATGGAATAATTGCCGTTGCTGTCGGCAACCGCTCCCATCTGCCCCAACTGCTGTCCTAAAAGTGTCTTTACGGAAGGAAGCATGTCCTCTTTTATCTTTATCACGGCTGCATAGTCGTTGCCATACCAATCCTGAACATTCTTCAAAGTCCCGCCTATCGCCATATTGCCATCCAAGCTGCTGACACCTGTTTTTGCCATATTAGCCGCTATCGGGTCGCTGCCAGCCTCCTTGGCTATCGCATCGGCAATAAAGTCGAGATATTGCTGCGGTATGGCGAACGCCATCACAGCCGTCGCCTTCCCGTCGAAGAAGTCGAGCATCCCTTTGTCAAGATTCCCAAAATTGAATTTGCCGTTGATGTTCTTACCGTCCTTGTCGAGCACCACGCTGTTGCAAATCAGGTCATTCTTCTCGAAGTTGAGTGAGAAATAAGCGTGCGACTGAAGCAGTTCATCATACATCGGCATCTGCTTCATCATCTCCATAGCTCGCCTGTCGTAAGGATTTGCCTCTTTTTCCGCCATTGCATAGACTGCCCCAAGATTCAGATATACGTGCGCATCCTTCCCCGACATGCTTTCCGCAAATTGCGGTATCGAGACAACAGACTGCCCTTCCGGCAATTTGAGGAAGCGGTCAATGCTGTTTGTAACGGCAGAAAGGTCGTCGCCATAAACTGTAACCAGCACTCCCAATCCATCCTTCACTGCAATCTTGTCGCGGCCTTCAGAATATATATTGCAACCGTTGACCGATTCCTTGCCATAGCCAAAGCCTGTCAATGCGGACGACAGCTTACCCTCGTCCTTTACATTGAACAATGCCCAAAAATTGTTTTGATATTCGAACATCGCCACTTCTTCCGGGTCAACACCCATGTCACCGTTGAAGAAAGCGTTTATTTGGTCGAAAGTTTCCTTCGGCACATTTTTCAAAGTCAGATTCTGCAAATCGGCCTTCTTCGCCAAATCGAGAGGCTTAACGACCATGACCAATTTAGATTCTTTAGGCACCATCGTCAACAGGTCGGAACCCTTGTCGGCACACGATACAAACACGAATGCCGCCAAAAGCACGGCACACATCAATTTCAGATTCATCAAGTTTTTCATTTCAGTTTGATTTTATTGTTAGTATTTGTTTGTCATATTTTAGGTTGCGGCTTCCCGCACTTGCTGCAGAATTTAGCATCCGCCGGAAGCCTGAATCCGCAATGCGGGCAGAATTTCACGGACTGCTCTGCCGGCTGCTGCCGGGGTTGAGAAACCGGTGGCTGCGTCACAGAAGGCATTGGCTGCGGCTGCTGATTAACCGGATAAGGGTCAGCGGCATTGCGGTAATAGTTCACGTTGGCTTCTATGCGGGCTGTCGGTTGGAAAAACATAAGGAACGGCACAAATCCGGCGGCTGTCATTTTATACGAGAATACTACCTCCACCACTTCATATCCTCTCGGGTCTATATTAACCTTTGTCACAATATCTTTTCCGATACCCACCTTATACATCAGCGTTATCTCCATTGGCTGCGACGGCAGATTGTAAGCCCTTGACACGCCGTTGCTCAACTTGTCCTGAAAAAATTGCCCTACGGTTACAGTCGTGGAAACCGCGCTTGCCGTGAACGCCGATTTCCTTATCACCCTCAATTGGAATGTATCCCCCATAAAAAATCAATTATATAGAATTCATTCACAAATGTAACTAATCGGTTTGACTTATCCAAATCAAGCGTGTCATAAAATAAACCGGCAAAGTTATCAACAAGTATCTATCTGTTTTACAACAAAATAACCACCAAGCAAGCACATAACGCACGGTTTCCGCCCCCAACTGTTTGCACAAACAGATTTTTAAGCATATCTTTGCAGCGGATTTTAGGACAAGGGCGAATACCAGAGTGGCCAAATGGGGCAGACTGTAAATCTGCTGGCTTATGCCTTCGGTGGTTCGAATCCATCTTCGCCCACACAAATATTTCCTCCTTAATTTACATTTTTGCGGAAGTAGCTCAGTTGATAGAGCATCAGCCTTCCAAGCTGAGGGTCGCGAGTTTGAGCCTCGTCTTCCGCTCTCGAAAGCCGAGCAGTGATGCCCGGCTTTTTCGTTTACCCCCAAAAATTCAGCACAACAGTTTAAATTCGTCGATAAAATTTTGGGAAGCGGCGATTTGTCCTTACATTTGTATATTGGCAGATTTTTTACTAAAAGGTTCAAACGTGGAAACTACAGACTACAACTCATTAAACCTGACCCCCGAACAGGAAGACCAGATGATAGAAGCCGCCTTTCAGGACGTGCTCGACGGCTATTTGCGGAGCAACCACCGCAAGAAAGTGGAAATAATCAAGCGCGCATACGCCTTTGCGAAAGACGCGCACAAGGGAATACGCCGCCGGTCGGGAGAGCCGTACATACTACATCCGATAGCCGTCGCGAAAATAGTAAGTCAGGAAATAGGCTTAGGCTCCACGTCGATATGCGCGGCCTTGCTCCACGATGTAGTGGAAGACACGGAATACCGCGTGGAAGACATAGAAATGAACTTCGGGAAAAAGATTGCCACGATAGTCGACGGATTGACAAAAATATCCGGCGGAATCTTCGGGGACAAAGCATCGGCACAGGCGGAAAATTTCCGCAAGCTGCTGCTCACGATGGCCGAGGACATACGCGTGATTCTGATAAAGATGGCCGACCGGCTGCATAACATGCGCACGCTCGGCTCCATGCTGCCAAGCAAACAATACAAAATCGCCGGCGAGACGCTCTACATCTACGCTCCTCTCGCCCACCGGCTCGGACTGTTCGCGATAAAGACCGAGCTGGAGGACCTGAGCTTCAAATACGAGCACCCCGAGCAATACAAGATAATCAAGGGGAAAATAGCAGAAAGCGAGTCACGCAGGAAAATGGTCTATGAAGATTTCACCGCACCCATACGCAAGAAGCTCGACGCAATGGGACTGAAATACACCATCAGCGCGCGCGTGAAGTCAGTCTACTCCATCTGGAACAAGATGGAGACAAAGCACGTACCCTTCGAAGAAGTCTACGACCTGTATGCCGTAAGAATCGTATTCGAATGCGACGAAGAAGCCAATGAGAAACCTACCTGCTGGAACATCTACTCGGCAATAACCGACATCTACAAGCTCCACCCCACACGCACACGCGACTGGATAAGCACTCCGAAAGCCAACGGATACCGTGCCCTCCACCTCACGGTGATGGGAACAGACGGCAACTGGGTGGAAGTACAGATTCGCAGCCGCAAGATGGACGACATAGCAGAACGCGGCTTCGCGGCTCATTGGAAATATAAAATCGGGGAAAGCGACGAAGAATCGGAACTCGAATCTTGGCTCAAGACAATCACCGACATACTGAAAAACCCGGAACCGAACGCAATCGACTTCCTCGACACCATAAAGCTTAACTTGTTCGCAATGGAAATCATCGTGTTCACCCCCAAAGGCGACCTGATGACATTGCCCAAGAACGCCACGGTGCTCGATGTGGCATACAACGTCCACTCCGAGCTCGGCTCGCATTGCATAGCCGGAAAAGTGAACCACAAGTTAGTGCCTATTTCATACAAACTGCAAAGCGGCGACCAAGTGGAGATACTTACGTCCGACACGCAAAAGCCGTCGGCCGAATGGCTGAATTTCGTGATAACGGCGAAGGCGAAGACCCGCCTCGAGACATCCCTGCGCAAGGAAAGGAAAAAACAGACCGACAAAGGCGAAAAGACTATACAGGAACTTACCAAGGAATACACTCCGGAAGAATCTGAGAAAATAATCAACAGCCTTATGACGCTGTTCCATTTTCTGTCGCGCAACGACCTTTACTACGCGATAGGCTCCGAGAAGATTTCAATAGACGAAAGCCTGCTGAAGTCGCTCACGAAAAAACAAGGGCAGAATATTCTCCATAAAATCCTGCCTTTCGTCAACAAAGGCAAAAAGCAACAAGAGCAACAAGAAAAAGAGAAAGATGCCACAAAAAATAAAATCAACAAGAAAGAACTATACATACTCCGTTCCGTAAACGGTGTCAAAAACTATCAGGTAGCCTCGTGCTGCAACCCGATACCGGGCGACGATGTCATAGGCTACGTGGACGACAACGAAAACGTGATTGTCCATAAGATGGACTGCGAAACGGCAATGCGGATAAAAAGCAATTACGGCAACCGCATAGTCGCCACCAAATGGGAAGAGTCGCCGCTATCCAGCACATTCCTTGCGTCGATCGACGTAAACGGAATCGACCGCATGGGCATACTGCAGGAACTCATCCATGAAATTTCCATAAACATGGCAATCAACATACGCAAGCTCAACATTGAGGCAAAAGAAGGGCTGTTCGTATGCAATCTCGATGTCAGGGTTTCCGACGCAAGCATCGTGGAACGTCTGTGCAAACAAGTGAAAAAGATAAAGGGCGTCACTTCTGCCGCCCGTGTAAAATAAAGATGACAAACGATTATGGACAATCTTAAAAACACTATAAGCAAACGGGCAAATCTGTTCAAGATTTTGCTGTTTGTGGCGGCAGCGGCCGTCATAGCCTACTTTTTCCCGAACGACAACAACAGGGAATATGTCTACAAAGTGGGGAAACCATGGAGCTACTCGCTGCTCACCGCGCCTTTCGACATGCCCATATTCCTCGACTCCGCCACTGTAAAGGCAAAGAAAGACAGCATCGACAAGGCTTTCGTGCCTATCTTCAAAATCGACAGGACCGTTGAAGACCGTACATTGTCGAAAATCACGTCATACTACAAAGTGGCTTTCTATACCGGCGACTTGCGCAAGCTCGAATCGCTGATGCGCCATACCTACGGGCGCGGCATTGTCGACAACGACGTATATGAGGCCATCAAGATGAAGCAATTGCCCAATGTGAGAATCATAAACGGAAACACCCTGCAGACCGTTCCCACCGGCGGGATGGTATCCGTGAAAGAAGCGTATTCCCACATCGACTCAGCGATGCATTCCTCGCCCGTAATCCAGAATGTCAACCTTGCGCAGATAATCGTGCCCAACATAGTAAAGGACACCGCGACATCGCAAAAATACCTCGACGACCTGTACCGCAACACTATGGCACCCGTAGGGGTGATACAGCAAGGCGAGCGCATTGTCGACCGCGGAGAAATCATCACTCCACAGACGGCCATGCTGCTGAGCACCTATGAGTCGATGATGAAGTCGAGAAGCAAGCTCGCTGCCCACGACGCGCAATATCCAATCGTAGGATATATCGTTATCGTGGCTACATTGCTTTTCCTGCTCTATATGTTCTTCCGTATGTTCCGCACCCGGATTTTCAACGACAACCGGAAACTGTTGTTCGTCGTGCTGCTCGTGACGGTGTTCTCGATAGCGTCGTTCTACCTGCTTCTGCACTTCCGCAGCGCGTCGTACTTCCTGCCGCTGGCGATAGTGCCGATAATGCTCGTGACATTTTTCGATTCCCGCACAGCATTCTTCGTCTCGATAATACAGATACTTATATGCAGCTTTGCGGCAGGGATGCACATCGAATTCGTGGTGATGCACATCGTGGCAGCCATGATAGCCATCGACACGCTGCAGGACCTGTCGAAACGCTCGCAGCTCATACGTACAGCCATATTGATATTCTTCGGCTACGCGCTTACCTACACGGCCATGTACGTCATCAGCGAAGGCAATGTCAACACCATCTCCTACAAGCCTTACGTCTATATGGCCATCAACTCGGTGTTCCTGTCGTTTGCCTATATCCTGATTTTCGTATGCGAAAAACTGTTCGGGTTCGTCTCGAAAGTCACGCTTGTCGAACTGTCGGATGTCAACAATAAACTGTTGCGTGAGCTTTCCGAGAAATGTCCGGGCACGTTCCAGCACTCCATGCAATTGTCGAACCTCGTGTCGGAAGCGGCACACGAAATCGGAGCCAACACCCAGCTTGCCCGCGCCGGCGCGCTCTACCACGACATTGGCAAGATGGAAAATCCGGCATTCTTCACCGAGAACCAGCACGACGTGAATCCCCACGAACTGATTTCGCCCGAGCAGAGCGCGAAAATCGTGATACGCCATGTGACCGACGGCCTGAAGCTCGCCGACAAGGCAAAACTCCCGGCCGTGATAAAGGATTTCATAGCCGAGCATCACGGCAAAAGCACTACAAAGTATTTCTATACCACCGCTTGCAACAACAACGGCGGCAACCCTGTCGACCCCGCACCTTACACATATCCCGGCCCCAACCCGCGCAGCAAGGAGACGGCGATACTGATGATGGCCGACGCTACGGAAGCGGCGTCGCGCAGCCTGAAAGAGCATACCGACGAGTCGATTACCGCGCTTGTCAACAAGATAATCGACGGACAGATAGCCCAAGGGCTGATGAAAGACGCGCCTCTGAGCTTCCGCGACGTGGAGACCATAAAGAAAGTGTTCATCGCGCGGTTGCGCACGATGTACCACACCCGCGTCTCCTACCCCGAACTGATAAAGAAAGACAGCGCGCAACCCGCCCCCAAACCCGAATAAAAAAGCAGAGGCTCGATTCTACGGACAGATTCCATTCTCAACGTATCACTTATCCGTTTGACAGATATATGTATTGCAAACTATAACAGGCTATGAAAAAATGGATATTAATATTTACTTTAACAGTACTACTAACGTCCTGTGATTATTTTGATGGCATTACGATACAAAATGATTCGCAACGAGACATTCTGGTTTCTGCCGAATTACGCTATAAACAACATCCTGATACGTTTACTATTCCCAATTACAATATGAAACACATAAAACCGGGAGCGGATGGTTATGTAGGAAGACGTACAACAATGTATGATCAAGACTTGTATTCAATTTTAGAAACAGATGTAATATCAATCTATATCATAAGCCCTGATACATTGGACAAATATGGTTTTGAGGAAGTACAGAATAGCTACAACATACTTGCCCGATATGACATCACAAAACATATTCACAAACATTTCTACAGCCATTTCGAATATCCACCGTCACAACAGATGATAAATTCAGGAATGAAGATATATGCAAATCCCAATAATCCCGATTTATGAAGTACGCAATCTTTCTATCCATAGCAACAATACTTACATTTGCAAACATTTATGCACGGAAGCCTGTTGTCATCAACAATGACGATTATATAGTCTGCAGCCAACAGAAAATAAAAAAGCTCAATAGGAAAATATGCAGGAAGTTCAGACGTACCTATTGGAAAGAACAAATCAGTTACGACAGCATATATATCTATCATTTCTTTAGCATATATCGGCAATTCCGCCAGACAGGCACTTTCTTCAATGATTGGAAATTGTTACCCACAGATAATTTCGCCATACACAGATTATACGCCAGCTACGCATACGACCGAGACCTCAACATAATTGGAGAATATGATTTCGGTGATTTCTACAGTTTTGAAAACATTAAAAAATATTGGCGTATCAGAATCCCGGATGAAAATAATACCATTTATTATGCGGCATCCCATGCCTATGACTTAAAAATCAAATATTATTTCATAACAAAACCAGTATCTTTGCAGATAATAGGAATATCTGAAGACGGTGACGTATATGTATTTTGGTTCGACAAAGAAACGAAAAAGCCATCAGTAACCAGCATTGACAATTTGCCTGAATCAGAATTCAACGACGGCTATTATAAAGATTCCGGAATCCGCAACTCAATCAAACAGTTTGCAAAACGCATTTTGGCGAAAAACAATGATAACTTATGAAAAAGCGCCTTTTCAACATAGTGATGGTTTTGCTTACGTCAATTCTTGCCGTTCAGGCAGAAAGCAGAATCAGAGTGCTGAATCCTGAAAACGATTTTCCGGTTTTCACGCAGCAGCAAATCGACGATTTGAATGGCTTGATATGCACGGATATTGAAAAGAGCAAAGTTGGCAATCTTGATGGGATTTACACTTACCGCGTATATACGCTGTGCCTGCGCGACAAATATGAAGCGTTTATAAAAATTCCTGCAGAGTTGAGAGCCTTGACAAAAAAACGTCCGTATTTTTACGTGGAAAATAAATCATATACAGTCATTAGGGATAAAAGAAAAGACAAGAAAAAGAAAGGAACTGAAGAAAAGAGATTCATATCCGCCACAAGCATTGTGCTCGACAGCAATAAATGCTATTTAGGCAATCACTATTTGCATAGTTTCATACCTGTCAAGAATTTCCTGTATTCATACGAGGCAATTTTATTATATGCCTTGTCCCAGAAAGAGGAAATGGGCATCAGGTGGTATTTTCAGACAGACATAGGCCATAATTATGTAATTGGCGTGACATACGACAATCAAATATTTGTATTCTGCGACAACGGAGGCAAACCCATAGTCATGCCGATTGATGAGTTTCCTGAAAATGAATTTTACGAATATAAAATGGATAACAGCCGAGAATATCCAAAATTAAAAGAAGGAATCAAACAGGCAATATACAGTCTTACAAAAAAAGCGGAATCACAATGAATCACACTGCAAGGATATTGATAGTGCTTATTACTGCGTGGGCTGCTTTCCTATGCTATGGAAAGAGATTTCACATATCCAACGGAAAAAACGATTTTCCTCTTTGCACACAACAGCAAATAGATTTGCATAACAACAACATATGCAAAGCTCTCAAAAATACGGAAGGACTGCAATGCACAAGAAAAATCAATGTATATCACATTTTCCAATTGTATCGTGAATATGCTGGGACAGGCGACTTTTTTAAAGGTATCAATATAGAACCGACTGGCAATTTCAAGATACAATTCTATCCTTATACAAACCACATTTATGCCACAAGTGTCATTGTTGACAAGAATGGCAAATGCGCCACCGGCACTTATAACACTGGTCACACAAGAGTCACAACCATCATCCAAAATGTCACCAAAGATTGTGCCATCGACCTTTTTGCTGTTTCTCAAAAGGTAAAGCTGGGAATACTTTTCTACTTTACAGTAGATTTTACAGAGGTAATGGGCGTTGACAAAGACGGTAACATTTATGTCTTTTGGGATGACAATGGGAAGCCGACTGTGTCTTTAATCGAAGAATTTCCAGAAGAGGCACTGTATAATAAGTTCGATTACTATAAAAAGCCCGGTCTTGTCAAGGAACTGCAACAATTTTTCCGCACAAAAGTGCTGGATTTGAACGAGACCGATTGACACTAAGGACTTTTCATTTGCAGACAGGCTGTTCAAGCTGGTTTCGCTAAATTGCCGAATCGCAAATCGTAAATTCTCATAAAAGTTTGCTTATATGCAACGGATTGAGTAATTTGCGGAGAAAATAAAGATAGTATGAAATGGGTGTTGAGAATCGTGAATGTGGTGCAAGTGCTGCTGATGAGCGCATTTTGCGTATGGCTTTCCATAAAAGTGGAATCCGATTGCGGATTCCTCAAATCGATGATGTCGATTATCGCGATTATGCTGGTATTGGTTGCAGGAAGGCTATTGTTCAAGGGCGACATGATTGGCAACATAAGGATGAACGACGGATGGTCGGCCGTGATGTCGGCCATATTGCTTGTGCTTTTTATCGCTGAATGCTTCTTGGACGGAGTGACGATGTGGGGGTGGATAATCATCCTGCCATATTGTCTGCTCGACATAGGCGCTTGGACGATAAGGAAAGAGACAGGCCTGTAATCAGGCAAAACCGAGACGGTATTTGTCGATGAATGTCTTGGCTTTCGGGTTGCGCTCGATGATGTCGGTAAGAAGCTCTTTCTGCGTCCACAATTTTTCCCTTGTTCCCGCTTCCCTCACTTTTATTTGCAGACGCACACCGTCGTTGCCGAGCTTGTCGCAAAGATAACTAAGCAACATCGCCTTCTTCTTCTCGAACATCTCGCGCTGAGCCTCGTTCTCGACAACGAACTCATATTCTCCATGCGACTTCTCGACAGGCGCGTCACCCGATTTGATTGTATTTACAAGAATTATTTCCGAAGGGTTGTCCTTTACGAACGACCTCCACGCATCGAGCAGATTCTCATAAGTGTACGGCGTATTTCTCGCGGCCGCGGCATTATACGCTTCTACAGGCTCGCTGACCGAAACGGCCGTATTGGCCACCGACCCATGCAATTTTGGGAGCGGCGCTATTTTCCTGACGCCAGTTGCCGTGCTTGATGATGCAGCCGGCACTGCCGCCGGCCGCTGGGCTGCCGGTTTCTGTTGCTGCACAGCAGGCTGCGCGACTGACGCTTTCGGCTGCGGAGCAACCGGTTGGTGAGCCTGCGCCTGTTGCGGCTGCGCAGCAGCCTGCTGCGTCCTTTCTATCTTTTTGATTCCCGGCTGGGGTTCCGGAGAAGGCGAGCCGCCGGTAAGCTGACAAATCTTAATTAGCGTCAATTCCACAAGAAACTGCTTGTTGGTAGCGTCACGGTAGCTGAGGTCGCACTTGTTGCAAAGCTCCATAGCGGAATATATGAACTGCAACTTGCATTTCGCCGACTGCCCGCGGTAACGCTCCTCGACATCAGGCGTGACCTCCATCAACGGCGCAAGCTCCGGACTATGCGCCACCAACAATTCACGGAAATGGTTGGCAAGCCCGTTGATAAAGACCTTGCCCTCGAACCCATGGTCGCGCACCTCCTTATAAATCAGCAGCGACCGCTCCACACTCCCTGCAAGAAAAGCGTCGATAAGACGGAAATAATAATCGTAGTCGAGTATGTTGAGATTGTCGATTACGGCCTGATACGTGATATTCCCGCCCGAAGCGGCCGCCACTTGGTCGAAAATGGAAAGGGCGTCGCGCATAGCACCGTCCGACTTCTGCGCAATGACGTTCAAGCCGGCCGGCTCGGTGGCATAACCCTCATGGTCGGCCACATACCGCAACTGCTCCGCTATGTCGGCCGGGGTGATGCTTTGGAAATCGTATTTCTGGCACCGCGACAATATCGTCGGCAATATTTTTTGCTTCTCCGTGGTGGCGAGTATGAATATCACATACGAAGGCGGCTCCTCCAGCGTTTTCAGAAAGGCGTTGAACGCCGCCTGCGAAAGCATGTGCACCTCGTCGATGATGAACACCCGGTAGCGTCCCGTTATCGGCGGGACAAGCACCTGATCGGTAAGGGCGCGTATCTCGTCCACTGAATTATTGGAAGCCGCGTCCATCTCTATTATGTTCAGCGAACGCTGCTCGTTGAAAGCGCGGCACGACTCGCACTCGTTGCACGGTTCGCCGTCGGCCGTAAGATGCTCGCAGTTGATTGCCTTCGCGAAGATGCGCGCCGTGGTGGTCTTACCCACCCCGCGCTGCCCGCAGAACAGGTAGGAATGCGCAAGCCTTCCGGTCTGCACAGCGTTTTTCAGCGTCTTTGTCAACGCATGCTGGCCCACGATGCTCTTAAACGTCGTAGGACGGTATTTCCGTGCCGAAACTACATATTTTTCCATATTACGCCATTGAGAGTATACAAAGATACACAAAGTTACAGGAAAAGCAAAGAACTTCAAATTTACCGGCGGCCAAGGCAAGGGTTGCACATCAAAACCACCCTTCCCCATAGGGATGTTGGAAAACCGGCTCATATATGGCACATATCCAGAAGTAGAGATGAATCCATCAGACTCCAAAAATAAATGCGATAATATCCAATTATGCGCCATTAAATTCATGCAATGATACCGGAACGCTATGGGAAAACCTGATGGTGAGCGAACGCAAAAAGAGAAATTCATACACAAAAAGCTACAGCGACCTGTATTTCTAGAGAACCCACAAACAGCAAGAGATAGACCTTATAGAAGAGCAGGATGGACAACTTAAAGCGTTTGAATTTAAATGGAATGCCAAGGCAAAAAACAAACTCCCGGAAACTTTTTCCGACAGTTACGGCAATGTCGCGTCCACGACCGTGACTCCCGATAATTTTTGGGACTTCGTTAAGTAAGTTTTTTGCGGGAAAGATGTAAATTTGCAAAGGTTTACCATTATCGGCAATGAAGCATAACGAAGCTAAAACGATTGGCGAGATAATGTCGGAATACCTCAACCCTGCGGAACTCGACGACAGCATCAACGAACGCCGCCTCGAGTCGATGTGGGGCGATGTGGTAGGCCCGTACATCAACAGCCTGACGTTGCGCCGCCGCGTCAGGAACCGCGTGCTGCACGTCGTGATAACATCCGCACCATTGCGCAACGACCTTATGATAAACCGCTCGTCGCTCGTGCGCCGGTTGAACGAAGCGGCCGGTGCAAACGTTATCGATGATATAGCATTCAGATGAAAAGAGTACTTACAAAATGGAAGATACAGAAAAACCTTTGAAAATTAAAAATACGCCGGCTTTCCGCCATTCGGTGCCGGTGCAGATGCGCTTCAACGACGTTGACGTACTGGGACACGTCAACAATTCGGTATATTTCAGCTTCTACGACCTCGGCAAGTCGGCATATTTCACTACAGTGCGCCACGGAGCCGTGGACTGGGACAAGATGGATGTCGTGATAGCCAACGTGAATTGCAACTTCTACTCGCCCATCTACTACGGCGAGCCGGTGTCGGTAGTGACACGCGTGGAGTCTATACACGAGAAAAGCTTCAAGATGCACCAGCGCATAGTCAACACCGTCACCAACGAGATAAAAAGCGAATGCGCCACGGTGATGGTCGGGTTCGACCCGGTAAGCAAAGGCTCGGCGCTGCTGTCGGAAAAATGGGTGAAAGCCATAAAGGAATACGAAGGCGGCAACCTGCTCGACAAGCATTCCGAAGAAGGACAGGACGAAAACAAAGGATAAACTACATATATGGCAGACGTAAAGCAAACAATGCGCGAGATATTGGAGGCCGAAAGCCGCGCGGTGGCAGCAATCCCGGTGACCGACGGCTACGGACGCGCCGTGGAGATGATAGTGGAACAAGTGTGGAACCGCAAAGGCAAGCTTATTACCTCAGGCATGGGAAAGGCCGGGCAAATAGCGATGAACATAGCCACCACATTCTCGTCGACAGGCATACCGTCGGTGTTCCTCCATCCGAGCGAGGCGCAACACGGCGACCTCGGGATAATGCAGGAAAACGACATAATGCTCCTGCTCTCCAACTCCGGAAAGACCCGCGAAATAATCGAACTCGTATCTTTGGCAAAAAATCTTAATCCGGAACTGAAGATAATAGTGATAACCGGCAACAACGGCAGCGAGCTGGCCTCGATTGCCGACGTGTGCCTCTGGACCGGCAATTCGCCGGAAGTGTGTCCGCTGGGGCTGACCCCTACAACATCGACCACACTGATGACCGTGATGGGCGACGTGCTGGTAGTCAGCGTGATGAAAACAACCGGATTCACGAAAGAGATGTACGCCATGCGCCACCACGGCGGCTACCTCGGTAAAAAAAGCCGTGGGGAAAGTGAAAAATAAGCAGCAGATATGGGCAAAGTTATAGCGATAGGACAAGCCGTGCTCGATGTAGTCTTTTCCGGAAACACACC
>ULWB01040781.1_pt1 | contig 15742 bp, 9 predicted proteins | sample 1959891 | NCBI WGS metagenome assembly ULWB01 (sample SAMEA4835799, study PRJEB28245) | human gut metagenome | biome: gut microbiome; material: fecal sample | place: Denmark | collected 2008 | reverse complement strand
GCCTGCCGTAGACAGCAATGCCACAAAATATTTTGAGATATGCAAAGACTGATAGATTTATACCGGCAGTGGGCCGGAGAGGCCCCGGCCAACGTGCAGAAGCTGCCTCAGGCAGGCAGCAACCGCGAGTATTACCGCATGGCCGATGCCGACGGGGCCACCGTGGTCGGCGTGGTGGGCACGAGCCGCGACGAAGACCATGCGTTCGTTTACCTCAGCAATCACTTCAACAAGAGGCGCCTGCCCGTGCCGCGTGTGCTCGCCGTGAGCGACGACGAGCTGTGCTACCTGCAGACCGACCTCGGCTCGGTGTCGCTCTTCGACGCCATTGCCGGTGGCAGGGAGGCCGGAGGGCGATACAATGTCAACGAGAAAGAGCTGCTCGTGCGCACCATCAGGGAGCTGCCCGACATACAGATAAGGGGCGCCCGCGGGCTCGACTTCAGCCACTGCTACCCGCAGCCCGAGTTCAACATGGACAGCGTTCTGTTCGACCTCAACTATTTCAAGTATTGCTTCCTCAAGCCCACCGAGCTCGATTTCCACGAGCTGAAGCTCGAGGCCGACTTCCGGCTCTTTGCCAAAGACCTCACGGCAGAGCGCGCCGACAGTTTCATGTACCGCGACTTCCAGGCGCGCAACGTTATGCTCGACGGGCGCGGCAACCCGTGGTTCATCGACTTCCAGGGCGGGCGGCGCGGCCCGTATTACTACGACGTGGCCTCGTTTCTGTGGCAGGCGTCGGCCCGCTACTCGCATAAGCTGCGCCGCGAACTGGTGTACGAGTACTACGAGTCGCTGAAGAACTACACCGAGGTGCCCTCGGTGCGCCACTTCGTAGAGCAGCTCAGCCGCTTCGTCTTGTTCCGCACGCTGCAGGTGCTCGGTGCATACGGCTTCCGCGGATACTTCGAACAGAAGCGCCACTTCATCGACTCCATACCGCCGGCCATACAAAACCTGCGCGAGATGCTCGGCCTGAAGTGCTTCCCATACCCGTATATGATGGACATGTTGAGGCGGCTCACGGCCCTGCCCCGGTTTGCCACGATAGAGCAGCCCGCCCTCAACAGGGCCGACGGCTACCGCACGGCCCACACCAACGTTTACAAGGCGCACCCGCAAGACGGCCCTGCCACGTTTTCAAAGTACGACGGGCGCGGGCCGCTCGTGGTCAGGGTGTTCAGCTTTGCCTACCGCAACGGCATACCGGCCGACGAGTCGGGCAACGGAGGCGGCTATGTGTTCGACTGCCGCAGCACCCACAACCCCGGCCGCTATGAGCCCTACAAGAAGCTGACGGGGCTCGACGAGCCGGTGATACGCTTCCTCGAAGACGACGGCGAGATACTGGTTTTCCTCGAGAGCGTATATAAGTTGGCCGACGCCCACGTGCGCCGCTACATGCAGCGGGGCTTCACCGACCTGATGTTCTGCTTCGGGTGCACCGGCGGACAGCACCGCAGCGTCTACAGCGCGCAGCATCTGGCCGAGCACATCAACGGTAAGTTTGGCGTAGAGGTGCGCATAGTGCACCGCGAGCAAGGCATATCCACTGTGCTCGAGGCACGCAGCAAGGGCAAGGAGGGCCCACAGCCATGAGCGCCGGCGCAAGGATGCAGGCAATGGTATTTGCCGCCGGGCTCGGCACGCGGCTCAAGCCGCTCACCGACACCATGCCCAAGGCCATGGTGAGCGTTGGCGGCCGCCCGCTGCTGTGGCGGGTGCTGATGGGGCTTCGCGACGCCGGGGTGGGGCGGGTGGTGGTCAATGTGCACCATTTTTCAGGCCAGATAACCCGCTACCTGGCCGACAACGACAACTTCGGGATGGACATACGCATATCCGACGAGACCGACAGGCTGCTCGATACGGGCGGCGGACTGAAGAAGGCGGCGCCGCTCTTCTGCGGCGATGCGCCAATACTGATACACAATGTCGACATTATGAGCAACGTGCAGCTGGCTTCATTCTATGCCTCGGCGGCCGGGCCCGATGCCACGCTGCTTGTCAGCGAGCGACAGACCAAGCGCTATCTGCTCTTCTCGGCCGACATGAGGCTCGTAGGGTGGACAAACATTGAGACGGGCGAGGTGCGCAGTCCTTATCCAGGTCTTGACCCGCGGTCGTGCCGCATGTACGCCTTCTCGGGCATACACGTGTTCTCGCCCCGCCTGTTTCCGCTCATGCAGCCGTTTCCCGACAAGTTTGGCATCATCGATTTCTATCTCCGTGCCTGTGCCCAGGCCGACATACGCGGATGCCTGATGCCCCGACTCAGGCTGCTCGACGTGGGCAAGCTCGACACGCTTGCTGCCGCCGAAGAGTTTGTGGCCGGCGCCGGGGGCGGTGCCGGGGCCGCGCCGGTGGGGTGAAGCCCGTAGGCCTTGGCGCCCCGCCAGCATGGCGCCAAGGCAGCATTCACGCCGGCTGCATGGTGGCCGCGGGCTCCGTTCGGGCTCGAGGGCGTTAGGCCATGGTTGGCGTCAGCCGCCAGCGGGCATGTTTTCCGGGCCAAACGGGCGTCGCCCGGGCTTGCCGTGCCATTTCCGTTTGCTTCTGCCTAAAATACACAGCGGCCCGTTTGGCGGTATTGCATTTTTGTTGTAACTTTGCATTTAAAAACCTGATGTCTTGTCGATGTCGGGTGTTGGGCTAATAACTTTAATTACATAGTATGCAACAGAAGATCATTATCCTCGACTTTGGCTCACAAACCACGCAGCTCATCGGGCGCCGCGTGAGGGAGCTCGACACATTCTGTGAGGTTCTTCCGTACAACAAGTTCCCTAAAGACGACCCGTCTGTGATTGGCGTCATCCTCAGCGGCTCACCCTATTCGGTGCACGACCCCGAGGCGTTTAAGGCCGACCTCAGCCAGTTTGTGGGCCGCCTGCCGGTACTTGGCATCTGTTACGGGGCGCAGTTCATTGCCAACTCGGGTGGCGGCAAGGTCGAAAAGACCGATACCCGCGAGTATGGGCGTGCCCATCTGCAGTGGTTTGAAGCCGGGAACCCGCTCTTCAAGGGGTTCGACGCCAACTCGCAGGTGTGGATGAGCCATGGCGACACCATCACGGCCATACCCTCCGACTGTCGCGTAATAGCTTCTACGGGCAGCGTGAAGTATGCCGCTTACGCCAGCGACACAAATCCGCTGTGGGCCGTGCAGTTCCATCCCGAGGTGTTCCATACCACCCAGGGCAAGCAGCTTCTGCGCAACTTCGTGGTCGACATCTGCGGCAGCCGCCAGGAGTGGAGCCCGGCCTCGTTTGTAGAGACCACCGTGGCAGAGCTCAAGGAGCAGCTTGGCAACGACCGGGTGATACTCGGCCTGTCGGGCGGGGTAGACTCTTCGGTGTGTGCTGTGCTGCTTAACAAGGCCATAGGCCACAACCTCACCTGCATATTCGTAGACCACGGAATGCTCCGCAAGAACGAGTTTAACAAGGTGATGGACGCATACCAGGGCCTTGGGCTCAACGTGATAGGCATCGACGCGAGCGAGAAGTTCTTTGCCGACCTTGCCGGTGTGACCGACCCCGAGCAGAAACGAAAGATAATAGGGCGCGACTTCGTCGAGGTGTTCAACGCCGAAGCCAAGAAGATAACCGATGCCAAGTGGCTCGCCCAGGGCACCATCTACCCCGACAGGATAGAGAGCCTTAGCATCACGGGCATGGTGATAAAGAGCCACCACAACGTTGGCGGACTGCCCAAGGACATGCACCTGAAGCTGTGCGAGCCGCTGAAGTGGCTCTTCAAAGACGAGGTGCGCCGCGTGGGCTACGAGCTCGGCATGCCAGAACGGCTCATCAAGCGCCACCCCTTCCCCGGACCGGGCCTGGCCGTGCGCATACTTGGCGACATAACACGCGAGAGGGTGAGCATCCTTCAGGAGGCCGACGACATCTATCTGAACAATCTGGTGAGCTACATCTGCGAAGACGGCGAGCCGCTTTACGACAAGGTATGGCAGGCCGGGGCCGTGTTGCTGTCAAACATACGCAGCGTAGGCGTTATGGGCGACGAGCGCACGTATGAGCATCCCGTGGCTTTGCGCGCCGTGACCAGCACCGATGCCATGACGGCCGACTGGGCGAGGCTGCCCTACGACTTCCTTGCAAAGGTGTCAAACGAGATTATAAATAAGGTGAAAGGTGTCAACCGCGTTTGCTATGACATCTCTTCAAAACCACCTTCGACAATAGAGTGGGAGTGACCTCCGGCCTGCTTCCGCTTTTACAAAATCCCCATGGTGCGGTAGGGCTGTGCCCGCCACATCATGGGGATTTTTTTATGCCGCGTCTGCATGCTTGTTCTCTTGGTGTGGCAGCATAAATATCGACAGATGTTATGTTCTTCCCTCTTGTTTGTCCTTTTTGGTCTATATAATTAATTATGCGGTTAATGTAAGTTAATTATTAACTTTTATTCTATAAATGGCATTGCCGCCTGCATTTTATTTTGTACATTTGGTTCATAATTACGACACGGCCCGGTATAAAACCTCGACCCCGCAGCGCCAATATAGTAGAAGCGTAATTTTATGTTATGAAGAAAAGAGTTTTTGTTTCGATGTTTGTTTTTCTTTCAACAGCACTTGTGGGCCAAGCTCAAAGCAACGGTAGCGTTGACGCCCGCGACTACGTTGAGGAAATGGAAAACAATGACCTTCAAATCAGACAGAAGCCGGGCACTGAACGGCTTCTGTCTGATTATTTGGGGGAAGTTGGCATGCAGGAAGACACAATATACGCCGTCTTGTATCGGCCGGCGCAATGCATAAGGTGCGAGGTGGCCGTAAAGGCGTTTTATGAATTTCTGAAAGACAACAATCCGGGCCACAAGATGCTTCTTGTCACGGCCTATGAAGACAGCGCTACAGCCGCAGGATACAACAGGAAGCACAGCTACAAGGCAGACTACTACCTTTATGACACGGCCATGCGCTACTCTGAGATTTTCAGTTTCAACTCAGCCGGCATCTATGGGCTCTATATCTTGAAGCTGTGCCCTAAGAGCGGGGTTATGATAACAGGCGGAGAATTCACCTATTTGGGACCTGAGTTCGTCAGTCAACTGGTTGCCAAGAAGCAAAGGCTGGCCCCGCACGTGTTTTCAAACGAGCTCGCCCACATGGCGGGTGAAACCAATAGTGTTGCTGCGGAGCAAAGGCCGCTGACCAATTGGAAATACAAAGACATCCGGGTTGAGTTGCCCGACTCTGAGTTCATATCCAGCGTCTACGATGTTCCTAAAGTGGAGAATGGCCATTTCTTTTTTTCCGACATGCTCAATAATGGCATAATGCTGTTTAAAAAAGACGGAGATGCGTTCAAGTTCCGCTCGCTCATCCAGGCAGACGAAAGCGAGAAGAACCGTTTTGTGGAGGTTAGCGATGAGGATTTCAGCCGCTTGGAAAAGAATGGGCAAGTATTCTATATAGCCCTGTCTGCCAATATGATTGATAATGAGCGTTTGGGCATATCATATTCCTTGCCAAAGATATTGGAAAGGAAAGTTGGAGAAGAAAAGAAGTTCTGCTTTTATAATTCACCGGCAATCTTAATCAGGGATATCGACGGGTTGAAGCCCGGCAAGATGATTGCTCCCGATTTCGACTAGGAGCACTCGCCCTACTTCTACCAACACTTCACTTTTGATGTTTTCGGGAGCCGCCTGTGGTTGGGATGCGAGAAACTCACTTGGCCGATGGACGGCTATGCGGAAGAAGATATCTCAAACGATGTAAACCTAAATTCGTTTGACGACCGCTTTTATGACACGTTCAACCCAATCGTTGCCTCCTTCGACACGGTGTCGGGTAAATGCGTCGGCCAATACGGACGCTTGGAGCAGAGCCAGCGCCTGAGCAAGACGGGCTATTACTTCCTCTATCCTTTATACGCACACTGCCAAAGCGACTTGCTCTATGGCAACGGTTATACGGGCGTGCTTTACTTGGCAGATAGCTCAGATGTGGCCAAGCCGAAGAGGAAATACACCGTTTTTGATTTTGATTACAGTTCAATGCCTGCCCCGGATTCGACAAAGTTTTACACACAAGAGTACGGAGGGCTCTACGACGACACCTTCAACAGGTGCATAACAGAGGTGAGGATGGATGCCAAACGTATATGCTGCCTGGTCAGGCACGGCAGGGCAAGGGTGGAGAACCCTCAAGACGCGTTTTATTCCTTTGCCGTGATTGACCGTAAGACGGGCAAATGCAAAGAATATCCCATTGCCAACGACGTAGGCGACAGCAAGGTGTTGGGCTATGGCATTAGTCATGATAAAACAGGGTTCCTGCCGTTTGTGTTCCTGAGGGACAAGGCCGGATACTATGTCCGGACTTACTCAGTAATGTGATGAAGGTCGGCCGCGTTTGCCGTGGCGTCTTCCCAAACCGCCTTCGGTGATTTTTAGTGAGAGTAGTCGGCTCAGTTTCTGCTTTTAAACAATCCCCATGGTGCGGTAGGGCTGTGCCCGCCACATCATGGGGATTGTTTTATGCCGCGGCTGCATGCGGCGTTGACGGTCTTGGCGTTCCTGTATAGAGAATGCTGTTTTGCAACAAGAACAATTATGAATGCCCGCAAGTTGCCAGGTGGTTATATTGAGTTGGCGGGAGTTGGGATTCATTGTGGTAGCCCGAATTTGGCGGACAGCAGCTTTTGGGGGGGATGTCTGCTACCTACAAGAGCGAGCTCATTGAGTGATAACTCATGCTAATTCCGGCCAACTCTTTTGCATTTAGCATTATAATCAGATTTTGTGAAGTTTCGGAATAGTGTCGTATGATGTGAAAATTATGTGCGGGCAGTTGGCCGTTACGTTGTTTTTTGCTATTTTTGCAAATGCCTAATCGGCCCCATGCGCCTGCACCCATAGTGCAGCAGCATACATAGCAGCTTATGGAAGACGCAACGTGGCCGTATCAATGCTTGATAACAGATATTATATACACACTAAAACTATATAAAATGTAGACAAAGACCATACTAACGGTAATGGCCGTATTGCTGATGGGCGTATGCTCAGGCGTGCAGGCAAGGGTGAAGCCGACAGAGAAGCCGCGCATACTGATAAGCACCGACATCGGAGGCACCGACCCGGACGACAACCAGTCGATGGCGCATTTCCTCATGTACAACGACGAGTTCGCAACCGAGGGCATCGTGTCGTCGCCGTCTTACGGCGATGGCAGCGCCGCAGAGATACTCCGCATGATAGGCGTCTATGAGCGCGACCTGCCCCGGCTGAGGCAGCATGCGCCGGGGCTGGCCCATCCCGACAGCCTGCGTGCGGTGACTAAGCAGGGGCGCAAGGGGGCTGCCCCGCTCTGCGGATACTCCACGCCGACCGAAGGCTCTGACTGGATTGTGAGATGCGCCCGCAAGGAAAGCACCAAACCGCTGTATGTGCTGGTGTGGGGCGGCCTCGACGACCTGGCCCAAGCCCTGCACGACGCGCCCGACATAGCCCGGAAGATACGCGTCTATTGGATTGGAGGGCCTAACAAGAAGTGGAGCATAAACAGCTACGTGTACATCGTTGAGAACTTCCCCGACCTGTGGTTCATTGAGAACAACGTGGCCTATCGCGCTTTCATTGCCGACGGGAAGAAGGACGACAAGTATAACAAGGGCTTCTATGACTACTTTGCCAAGGGGGCAGGGGCGCTCGGGGCCGACTTCGGGTCGTACCTGGGAGGGCGGCCCAAGATGGGCGACACGCCGGCATTGCTCTACATGATGGACGGCGACCCGGCCGACCCCACCCGTGAGTCGTGGGGCGGGAGCTTCGAACCGTGTGACAGGAGCCCGAGGGTGGTGTTCCGACGTGCGGCTACCGCTGCCGACACGGTGCAGAACTACGCCATCATCGAGTTTCTTGTGGCTGGCCCCGAACTGCCCGACTCAATGGTTGGGCGGCCCTGCGTGACGCTCAACATTGCGCGGCAAAGCTGGCCGGGCTACTACATGGGCGGTGGCGACTATATGGCGAGATATTCCACTTACACCCTCGGCACGCTGCCTTACACCATCGTTTCTGATGTCGATGGGTTCCCGGCGCAGAGCGGCGCGGTGACGATAGCTAACTCATGGCCCGGCCGGCGTAGGCCCACCGACTACAGGCTGGGCAGCAATTGGTGGACAGACAAGAGCTCGCCCGAGCTGTTTTACTCTATATTACAGGGAGGGGCAACAATATATAAATGGCGCACCGAGGTGATGGACGACTGGGGCGAGCGCTGGTCGTGGCTTAAGTGAGCGGCCGGCGGGCAGCCTTTCTCTATTGCCGGGGCATGACAAGGCAATGCGGCGGCGCGCGAGTTTTTCACTGTAGATACGCTCGGAGAAATTCAAATCTTACAGTATAAGTGCAGTAAGCAGAGGATACTGCCGGCAGAAAGTCACACTTTTGCTGTCGAAAACTACGACTTGTATTTTCGTTACAAATGATGTGATTGTCATTTTGTTGCCGGCAAAGATCACGTCGCCCTATGCGACGACCACTACACAGAGGAATATCAGCTGTTTCCAGATGCCAACACGATGATTGAGCAGTTTGAAATAGACGGAAAGAAACTGATTGACATCATCGAGGAATTGGAGGAAGTGGAGCCTATGTTAGGCGCAGTATGCCCATGCTGGTGCTGTCGATAGCGGCGGACGGCATTGGGCAAAACGCCCAAACGGCTGTTTGGTTATTATCATGCAGGCCTTTTATGCCAGCCGGATTGAATGCCTTTGGAGTCATGTCAGCCCATTGGTTTTATCCAGCAGCACGCTATGCCCTTTGGCAAACGGACAAACGGGCATATAAAATTCAGCTAATTTCGGTCATTGTAGAATAAAACCTGTTTATAAATAGCCCGGGGGCAGACATGTCTTCGGGCCATTTTTTATTATGGGTGCGCCAACATGGCTTTGCGGCAAAATGTGGGCGGGCTGCATTTCCTGCACAAAATTCCCACTTACAGCCATGCTCGCGCAATGGTACAGGCGGTGCTTCAGAGTTTGATTTCAGCCTTGTTGCACGCTGTTTTTGCTGCCGCTGTAAGCGGTTGATTGCCAGATGCTTTGCAATACGTGCCGTTTTTATGGACAAAACGGCCGTTTTTGCACTCTGAAACATGCCATATTGGACTGCAATACGGCACGTTTCAGAGTGCAAAGCTGCCCACCGTTGGTTTTTGACGCGCTTCCGGCCGCGCGCAAGCGGGCGTGAAACATTGTGCGGGTCGGGGCTTTTTGTGGCCTCGCGGCTTTCGCGTTTGCCGATTATTTAGTATATTTGCACTCGCAAATGCGGCGGTTGCAGCGTGCGGCAAGCACGGGACGCCCGGCGCACAGCGCAATGATGCCCGGAGCCAAGGGCCACAATGGGCGGCCGCGAGAGGCCGCCGTCGGCGCGGTGAGGGCAGAAATGACATTTATAAACAACAGCATTGGCTATTATTCGCGTTCAAGAAAAAGCCTGAGAAACTGATTTCTGAAGCAACGGGAAATTAGTGCCGATGTTCACGGAGAGTCCGGGAGGCTTTCCCATCTACACCATAATGTTGATGTCTGCACCCATATCGGGTGTAGGCCTATTCTTGGTGTATGGCGGGTTTGTTTCTCAGGCTTCCCGTGAACGCGAGAGAAAGGTCTGCACCTTTTTCTGTTTCCCCTTGCCAAGTGATTGATAGCACGGTGCGCAAAGGCTATCAATGACAATGGCAAACAACAATCTTCATGACGCAAAGGCGGCAAAGAAGGATGAGTTTTACACCTGCATCGAAGACATAAGCAACGAGTTGCGCCACTATCGCGACTTTTTCCGGGGCAAGTCGGTGCTGTGCAACTGCGACGATCCTTACGAAAGCAACTTCTTCAAGTTTTTCGCCCTCAACTTCAACTCGTGGGGGCTGCGCCGTCTCGTGGCCACTTGCTACGACGGTTCGCCTGTGGCCGGGAGCGAGCTGCGGCTGCCCTTCGATGACTACCCGAAGCCGGTGAGGCTGCGCACGGCCTACAAGATAGTGATAACCGAGGTGCCCGACCTCAACGGCGACGGGGCAACCGATATGGCAGACGTAGACATGCTGATACGCAACCGGGCCAACGTGCTAACCCGCCTCAATGGCAACGGCGACTTCCGCTCGCCTGAATGCGTGGCGATGCTGCGCGAGGCGGATGTAGTAGTGACCAACCCGCCGTTCTCGCTCTTCCGCGAATACCTCGCACAACTTATAAAGTATGACAAGAAGTTCTTGATAATAGGGAATCTAAATGCTATCACCACAAAAGACATTTTCCCGCTAATCATGACCAATAAAGTATGGTTTGGCCAAGCATTACGAGCGGGGATATGGCTTTCCGTGTGCCAGATGACTATCCATTGAACGCCTCCACTTGTGGCATTGACAGCGAAGGGTACAAATTCATTCGCATTAAAGGGGTGCGTTGGTACACAAACATAGACCACAAGAAGCGCCATGAGGAAATTGATCTCTACAAAATGTACAGCCAGGAAGAGTATCAAACCTTTGACAACTACAATGCAATAAATATCAACAAGACATCCGACATACCTTATGACTATGATGGGGTGATGGGCGTTCCAATCACTTTTATGGACAAGTATAACCCCGAACAGTTTGAAATTATTGGCCTGACCCAGATAGGATGCCATGACCTCGTGCCCGACACGCGCCGCTACGACGACTACGTGGAGGTGAACCGAAGCACCGGTAAGGCAACTGGCGCTTCGGGAAGAAAGACCAACGAGAATGCAGTGATTGCCGGTGAGGGAAACAAGAAAACTTTCTACCGAAATGCAGAGGGGCACATCGTGCATTCGGAATACAAGCGTGTACTAATCAGAAAGAAGAAGAACTAAAGACAAAAATATATAGAAATGGAAATAAAGTTGCAAAGAATAACCATCCGTCAGCTCGTTGAGGGGTTCACGAACAACGACGAGGAGGGCGTGACGGGATATGGAGGGCGACTGAATATCCGCCCGAAGTACCAGCGGGAGTTTGTTTATGACGACAAGCAAAAGATGGCGGTGATAGACACTGTGTTCAAGGGCTATCCGCTGAACGTGATGTATTGGGTTGAGACCGGGGATGAGGCCTACGAGCTTCTCGACGGGCAGCAGCGCACGATGAGCATCTGTTCGTACTTTGCCGGGGAGTTTTTTGTTGACCTCGACGGCAACCTGAAAGGCTACGGCAACCTGACCCGCGATGAGCGCGAGCGTTTTCTCGGGTACAATCTGATGGTTTACATCTGCACGGGTGGCACAGACTCGGAGCGCATAGAGTGGTTTCAGACCATCAACATAGCCGGTGAGAAGCTCACCGGGCAGGAGATTCTCAACGCGATATACTGCGGCGAGTGGGTCACGGAGCTGAAACGCAAGTTCAGCAAGACGGGTTGCGTGGCCATGAAGCTGGGCGGCGACTACGTGAAAGGCTCGGCAATACGCCAGGACGTGCTCCACACGGTGCTCGGATGGATAAGCGGCGGCGACGTGGCGGCATACATGGCGCGGCATCAGCGCGACACGAACGCCGACCGCGAGTGGCAGTATTTCCAGCGCGTGGTGGCGTGGATAAAGTCGGTTTTCCCCCGTGTGCGCCGCGAAATGAAAGACGTTGGCTGGGGCGTATTGTACGATAAATACAAGGAACGCGACTTCAGCGCAACCGAACTTGAGGCCCGCGTGGCCGCGCTGATGGAGGATGAGGACGTCAGCCGCAAGGCCGGCGTCTACCCATACGTGCTCTCCGGCGACGAGCGACAGCTGAGCATACGCGCCTTTACGCCCCGCATGAAGCGCGAGGCCTACGAGCGTCAGCACAGCATCTGCCCCTCGTGCGGCCTGCATTTCGACCTGTCGGGCATGGAGGGCGACCATATCACTCCGTGGCACGAAGGCGGGCGCACCGTGGCCGACAACTGCCAGATGCTCTGCCGCGACTGCAACCGCCGAAAGGGAGGGCGGAGATGTGCTTCGGCTTGTGTAATGTGTTGGTGCGAGGCTGCGGGCTGCAGTGTGCCGCCGGGCTGATTGATTGTGTGGCTTTGCGTGTGGCCGGAATGTGCAGGCAGGGCCGTCGGCAGGGTAATCCGTGTCTGTTGGGGTGAATGAAGCCGCTGTGGATAAGCAAATCGGGAGCGCCATTGCATACGCCGGCACTCCCGATAGTGGCTGTTTGAAATAAGTTGGGCCTGTTGATGGCCGGTTGTGATGGCTGCGGGGCGTTACGCCGGTTTTGCGCCATCTGCCGTCGAAGGCCATGAGAGCCAAGATGCTTGTCAATACTCCAGCACGAGCGTCTGGCGCGGACGGAGCTTGAAGTCGTGGCTTATGTCGTATTTGTGGCCCGAGGTGACGTCGCGCGCCACGGTGCCTTGCGGCACAACCTCGGCGTAGCGGGCGGCAGTGAATGTGGCCTCAGACTTCTTTCCGTTGATGACCACGAGCACGTTCTTCCCATTGTAAGAGCGGTTGATGGCGTAAACGCCCTTCATCGGTATAAACTGCGTCATCGTTCCCTTGGTCACCACCTCGTTGCCCTGGCGCCAATGCAGCAGCCGGCTCAGCCAGTTGAACATGGCGTTCTCGGCCTGTGTGCGCCCTTCGGCAGTGAAGGCGTTGCGCTTGTCGCCCGGGAAACCGCCGGGGAAGTCCTTGCGCACGTTGCCGTCGGTCACCTGCTTGGTGCCGTTCATCAGTATCTCCGTGCCGTAGTATATCTGCGGAATGCGCTTCACGGTGAGCAGCAGCGCCAGTGCCTGCTTCAGCGCGAGGGTGTCGCGGCCGTTGCCCAGGAATCGGTCGGTGTCGTGGTTGTCTATGAATGCCATCACGCTCTCGGGGTTGGGGTAGAGGTAGTCGTATACAAAGTTGTTGTATATTCGGTTCATCCCCTGCCACCAGTCGTCGGTTTCCTCGTTCTTTGCCTGGTTTATCTTGTCGTAGAAGCTGAAGTCCATCACGGTCTTCAAGTGGCTGTTGGCCTTGGCCACCTTCGAGTCTTTCTGCCAGGCAGCCGTGTATGCAGGCTCCGTCACCCACGTTTCGCCCACGGTGTTGAAGTTGGGATACTCGTCGTTGAGCTCTTTCATCCAGCGGGCCATGCCGTCGGCAAAGGCGTAGGGATAGGTGTCCATGCGTATTCCGTCTATTCCCACCGTCTCAATCCACCAGATGCTGTTCTGTATGAGGTAGGTCATCACGTGCGGGTTGTGCTGGTTCAGGTCGGGCATTGTGGGCACAAACCATCCCTCTACGGTCTCTTTCGTGTCTATCTTCGAAGCGTATGGGTCTACCACCGGCGTTAGCTTGTAGCTCGTCTGCAGGTAGTCTTCGTTCGGTTTCGGTGTTCCGCCCGACTTCTCGAGCCACTGCGGCTGGTTGAGCCAGTCGTGGCTGGGCATGTCTTTTATCCACGGATGGTCGAAACCGCAGTGGTTGAATATCATGTCCATCACCACTTTGAGCCCTTTGCCGTGGGCTTCGTCGGTCAGCCGGCGGTATTCCTCGTTGGTGCCGAAGCGCGGGTCAACCTTGTAGTAGTCCGTTGTGGCATACCCGTGGTAGGTGCTGTTGCCGCCGTTGTCGGGGCTGTTGTTTTCGAGCACCGGCGTAAACCACAGCGCGGTTACTCCGAGTTGCTTGAAGTAGTCGAGGTGTTGGCGTATGCCTTCCAGGTCGCCGCCGTGGCGCAGGCTGGGTTGCGAGCGGTCGTTCTTGTAGGGCATCATGCCTTTAATCTGGTCGTTGTCAGTCTTGCCCGATGCAAACCGGTCGGGCATAAGCATGTAGAGCACGTCGGCGTTGGTGAATCCCATGTGCTCGTCGCCGCGCTTGTCGCGCCTCTTCAGCTGGTACTTCACTTTCTTCCCCGAGAAATTGAGCGTCATCTCTCCGGGTTGCGCGCCGCTGAGGTTGAGGTAAACGAGCAGGTAGTTGGGTGAGTCGAGCTTCACGATGCTGTCAATCCTCACCCCGGGATAGTCGGTCTTTACCTCGGCTTTGCTTACGTCCTTGCCGTAAACCATAAGTTGCAGCGACGGGTTTTTCATCCCCACATACCAGTCGGTGGGGTCGATTCGGTCGATTTTCAATGCTGCGTTCATAGCCATTGCTGTTGTTAGCAGAGCTATTGTCAATAACTTCCGTTTCATGTTTTTATTGTGTTTGTTAGGTTTTGGTATTCTTATATGCGATATTTCCTTGTCGTGCATGTTCTGTTTGTTGGCATGGCACAGCTGCCTTGGGCTTTTGTTGGTGTCTGTACAGGTCTGCCATGGTGCTATTCCAGCACGTATCCGTAACCTTCTTGCTGTGATTCTATCATGCAGCTGTCCTGCGCCCATTTCTTTTGGGTTGTGACCCACTTGGGTATTTTGGTCGAAATCCTGTTGCCTACCAGATATGGAACGCGCATCGGATTGTCGTCGCTCCATACCTCTAAAGGCAGGTCTTCTATGTTGTTATACGCTAAGTTCGCCACATTCCTGTTTGAGGCTATTTCCAAAGGACATGTTCCAGACAGCTTGTTGTATGACAGGTCTATTCTGCAAAACCTCAGTTTGCCCATATTCTTGGGTACTTCGCCGCTGATGTCCGTGCCTTGTATCCTCAGCATTTCAAGGTTTTTGAGGTCGCCAATGGTTTCCGGAATAGGCCCGGAGACATGGCAATTTACAATCTCAAGGTTTTTTAGGTTTGCCAGTTTGCCTATGCTCGACGGTATTTCTCCGTTCAGCTCGTTATCGCCAAGCTTCAGGGTCTCCAGCTTTTTCAGCCTGCCGATTGATTCAGGGATAGGGCCGTGCAGAGTGCCTCCCTTGATTACAATCTTCCGCAGCTCGTCAAGATATCCTATTTCTTTGGGCATTATCCCTCTGAAGTCTCCATCTGGAACGTTAATTGCCACAATCCGCAACTCATTAGCGTCAAAGTCGAAAGCCACTTCCATTCCAATCCATGTGCGCGGGTCATGCAAGTCCCATCCAAAAAGGTACCAAGGGCCTATTACATCATATATCTTTGCCATCATGAGGCTGTCTCGGGCGTTGAGTGTCATGTGCTCCGGCAGCGTCATGTCCTTTGGTAGCTCTATTTCGGGCTTTGGGTTGTCTTCCTCACACCCGCCTGTTGCCGTTGTTGCAACAATCATACACAATAGCGAAAGCAATGTGTGCATAAATCCTGTCCACTTGTTGTGGCTTGCCTTGTGGCTTATGTTTTTTTTCATCTTCATGTTCGTTTGTTATATTGAGTGTTATGTTGTTGTGGTTATATTGGTGCTCTGTTTGGTGGCAGGCGTTCAATTTGGGTAATATTGGGTCTTTACGTAGCCTTTGTTTTCCAATTCCCTTAGCTGCCAGTTGTGAGGTCTGGCAGAGCTGTCTGTCTTGATGATCCAGGTTGTTAGCTAGCTTGCGCTGTTATGGCGCGTGTTTGTATTGTCGCGTCATCGTTTGAAATTGCATACGGGTTGTCGTCGTCACATGAGCAAAACAACTGCACTGACATTGCCATGACCAATGGCAACATGCGATATATGAATAGTTTCTTATTCCAGTTCATAACCATAACCTTCTTGTTGTGATTCAATTTTATGTTTGTTCTCTTTCCACTTTTTTTGTTCGGTCACCCTTTTGGGAATCTTTGTCGATATCCTGTTGCCTTCCAAGTGGGGTATTCCGTGCGGGTCTTCGTC
>ULWB01041931.1_pt1 | contig 15760 bp, 13 predicted proteins | sample 1959891 | NCBI WGS metagenome assembly ULWB01 (sample SAMEA4835799, study PRJEB28245) | human gut metagenome | biome: gut microbiome; material: fecal sample | place: Denmark | collected 2008 | reverse complement strand
TTTCAGTTCCCGGGTATTGTCCCTAGGCATTTGTTGTGGGCGTGGGGCTGGCTGTTGCATCAATGGTCAGCTGCTTGATGTCCAGCTCCTTCTTCTTCTTGCGCTCTTCCTCGAAGGCCTTCTTGCGGGCCTCGTAGCCGGACCTGAATTTCTCAAGCAGTGCCGGGCGCTCTTCCACTGGCGAGTGGGCAAGCTGACGGAGCTGACTGATCATCTGCAGCTGTTCGCTCTGCATGGAGCGTACACGCCACTGCGCGCGCACTGCCCTGGCACTCATGCGGACCCTGTCCCACATGAGGAGCAGGAAACAGCATACGATGCCAAGCAAAAAGGCCGCGATGACAACAAAGTAAAACGGCAGGGTCACGGTGGAAGTGGACGGCACAAGCATGAGATTCAGCTGCAGGGCAACGTCCTTGGAAAGCGGCACCTGGTTCTGGCACAGGAACACCATGGCCAGGAAGAAGAACACCACCATAGCCAGTGCTTTGATATACTGCATAACTCTCCCCTCATCCAAAGCGGGTTGGGGCCTTGGCCCCGAAAATTTTGCTGCCCCATTAGAGCACAGGGAAATACATTATGCAACAAATTGCCATGGTCCGACTCTTGCATGAAATATGGGACAAGGGGCCTCACCTTCGCACTATTGGGCCAATCCGGGCAGGATCAAGGCATTTCCCTTTTCCTTGCCCTGTATCTGCGCTATGAAAAATGTATCCATCGCAAACAACAGGAAGGCACATGTCCATACCGAAAGCATATCTTCTGCCACTTTTGTCTCTTCTTTTCTTGCTCTCTTTCCTGCAGTGCACTTTTGCTGCGGACGGAAGCTTTGCGGCTGGCCCAAGGGATGCGGATCTGCCCTTTGAAGAGGTGAAGACGCAACAGCCAACAGAAAACAGGGGCACAGACAGCGTACAGATCGTGACAGATGCCACAAGATGGCTGCACGAGGCCATACGCAGATCCAGCAGCAGGGAAATACAGGCAGCCATCAACGAGGGCGCTGAGCTCACGGAAGAATGCCTGTGGCTTGCGGCCGTGCACACGGATTCGGGCATTCTGGATTATCTTCTGAAACAGGCAGGCCTCTCGGTCCAGGCAAAATTCACCCTGGGCGCCCTCCCGGGCCCCGGGCAGGACACAAGCGAGCTTGGCAGTGCCTTGAGGCGCAGACTCCTTGGGCTTTTCACAAGCGACGGCCATCAGACCGAATACCTGCAGGGTGTCACTCTCCTGCATTTCGCAGCGCTTGTGGGCAATACGGATACGGCACGCTACCTTCTGCACGCCAAGGCAGATCCCAATGCCGCCATGAACAATGGGCAAACACCCATGCTGGTGGCCTTTTCCGCCTGGTTGCACACCTGGAACCCCATGCATGTGACGCCCACAGCCATAAAGCATATCAGCAAGACCAGCAACTACCCTGGCTTCATCTACACCCTGCTGGATCACGGGGCACGCTACGAACAGCTGGAAAATCTGCTCGAGAAAAAACGGGACGTTCTTGAGCGCTATGTGGTCTCGCTGGCTCAGAACTTTTCCGTTCCCATGAAGGACGGAACCACAAAAACCCTGGACAGTCTGCTCGAATCCCTTTGCACCAACACGGCCTGGGGTCTTTTGGATCAGCACCTTTTCGTGCGCGAATACCCCAACTACTGCAACATCAAGGTCATCTTCCTTGGACGCCTCAAAAGCGACGGAACATCCATCTGCTTTCCCTTCGGCTTTGTGGACGATCGCTTTGTCATGCCAGGCGACAGCGCAGCCAGGGACGTGATCATCTGGCACAATGGCAAAACCTATTCAAGCGTGGAGAGTCTGCGCTTTTTGGACAGTATGGGCATTGACCTTGGGAAAAAGGATTTCTGGGACAACATGGACGCGCAGTTCGAGCCTTTTTAGACATTCCGGCCCTTCTGCTCCTTCCGGAATGCTCACGCGTCGGCACACAACCTTTATGACAAAGGCCCCCTTGAAGGGGGCCTTTCCTTTTCCGGGATACTGCCTGGGCTTTGGGGCCAGGCAGAATGTCTAGCGCAGGATCTGCAGGCCTTCGGCGTCGAACTCGTTGGGCTTGAAGGTTTCGGTGTCCACTTCGCCGCAGATGCGAACTCTGGTCTCGGGAGTAACTTCCTGGCCGGCAAAGACCTTGTCCTCGATCTCCACCACCATGCTGCCGGTGGCGTCCCTGAAAGTATATTCTTCGTGGTCGGTCATGACCTTGTTTACGATGTTGCCCGTCATGCACACATAATCGCGGTCAAACTTCAGGGAGAGAACCTGGCTGACGGTCATGCTGTTTGCGGAGTCCGGAGCGGCTGCCGGGCCCTGGAAGGCTGCCTGGGCAATGACGGGGGAAAGGGCGATACCGGCTGCGAGAGCGATGGTGGCGATGGTCTTCATGGAATACTCCTTCACTGGTTTATAGTGCTGGTTTATGATGAAAATGCTGATGGCTTGCGCCTTGTCTGTTGGTTCGGAGTTGCTGCTGTGGGACTGATGCTACCTTGCGGTGCCTTGATTCCTTGTCCCGTTCACTGTCCAGATTCATTGTCGTGAATCATTGTATGGACGCACTCTGACTCAGGTGCCGTGAATAAAACGTTAAGAGACAGATTCAGGGCAAATTTTTCTCGAAAAAACTTTTCCGTCCGCTCACCGTACTCCCGATGGCTCTCTTGTGCATATGGGCTTGCCCGCAAGAAGGAACTCCCTTGCTCACACCCCTTGGCACTCCCACAAAGGAGGGCGCAAACCTTTTGTATATATTGCCGGTAACTTGACTTTTTTGGGAATTTGGGCAGACTGCAATCATGTTACTTGCTATGCACGAAGGAGGGCTGGCATGACTAAGAAAATCAGGCGTAAACCAATTCCGGTCAAGACCGGACACACTCTGGTCAAGGCGGACATTGTGGACAACGTCAGGGAAGCCACAGGGCTCACGGTTGACGAGGCCAAGAGGGGCGTCGAGGGACTGATCTCCCTGCTCAAGCGCGGCCTTGTGGAAGACGGAGCCGTTCTCATCTCCAGCTTTGGCAAGTTCGAGGCAAGACTCAAGAAACCGCGTCCTGGCCGCAACCCCAAGACTGGCGAAAAGATGACTCTTTCCGAACGCGTGGTTGCCACATTCAAGCTTTCCCGCAAGCTCCGCTCCCAGCTCAACGACCAGATGCCGGAAGCAGACGCCTAAAGATTGCCAGATTCATATTGTCACAAGGAGCATGGACTATTCCATGCTCTTTTTTTGTGTCATCCATAAAGCATATGCAAAAAGGGGACCCCCGATTTGGAGATCCCCTTTATGACAAGGAAGGAAAACTGTCCGGCTAGGCGATCCCTGCCGGATTAGGAGAGAGTTTTACTAGAAGGTGTAGGCAAAGATGAGCTGGGCCTTCCAGGCGTCCTGCTTTTCGTAGGCAGAAGGCACGCCGTCACCCACGACATTGGCCTTCTTCCATGTATCCTGGTCGAAGAAGTTCACCATATAGCCGAGCTCGAGGTTGATCTCGAAGTTCTCGTACATCTGGTAGGAGTTGATGAGGTTGAATTCAAGCAGGCCATCGTTCCTGGTCAGATAGAGGCCGTCGGAGATGCTGCCGTTTTCCCAGGCTGTGGGGCTGGTTGCATATTTGGCCATCTCGGGGGAGTTGGTGCCGCCCCAGTAGGCCACGCGGAAGGTGTGGGTCAGATCCTCAAGGAAGCTCATTTCCTTCAACTGCAGGCCAACGCCCCAGGTACCGGCGTAGTTCAGGGTACGGTCGTACATGCAGCTGTTGGAGGCCCAGCCGAAGTTGTCGTCGCCCATCATGGAGGTGAAGTTGCCCTTGGCCTCGATGGAAGGCAGACGCTCGGAGCCGTTCTTCACATTGCTGTCGTCACCGGAGGCGTACCAGCCGAAGACGCCGGGGGTACCCCAATCCATCTTGTATTCGATAAGGGCCTTGGCCAGCCAGCCTTCACGTCCAGTATCTGCGCGCTTATCAACGCCAGTGTGATAATTAGTGGCCCTGTATTTGCCAACACTCTGCACGTAGCCGTAGTTGAGGTCAATCTCGATGTTCAGTGGATCCCAGAGGGACAGTTTGATGGGAAGTCCTGCCCAGAAGGCGGAGGTATTGGCGTGCCTGCGATGTGTGACAGCGGACACGTCCGCAGTAGCAAACAAATCCATAGGACCAACATATTCAGTGAGAGATTCTATACCAGTTATTTCATCTACTTCTGTTGTCCCTGCACGTCCCACATTCTGGCCCACGATGCCGTACATGACCCAGGGGGTCACTTCAATGCCGTCAAAGGTGATCGGCACGGACAGGGCAATCAAATCCAGGTTGTCAAGGTAGTTGCCCTTGTTGTTGCTGCTGTTGTCAGTTTCCCATTTAGAATAGTTGTCATTGAAGGGACGGCCCCACATGAGGGTTGCGCCCACGTTCTCGTTGAACTGATAGTTCAGGGTCACGGCAGCCAGGGCATCGGTGTTCAGGATGCTGGAACCGCCGGCCACATTGGGCATCTCGATGGGCTGAAGGCCCATGCGCACCTTGAGGTCCGTGTTCGGCACTGTCCAGTCAATGTAGGCATTGAGCACGCCCACGATCTTTTCGTCAGCACCAAGGGCGCCGCCGGATTCGGCCTGACCCCAGGTGGTCTCAAGCAGTTCGAAAAGAACTGTGCCGGACAGGTTCTCGGAGGCCACGGCGTCGAGTTGCAGACGCACGCGCTGCATTGCGCTGAACTTGTCGTCGTTGTTGGACTTGCTCTTGGTGTTGCCGGTACGGGTTTTGTTGATAAGGCTTGCGTCGCCAGCGCCAAAGCCCATCAACCATTCGCCCTGGGCCTTGAATTCAATTGCGTTTGCAGAAGGAACTGTTCCGGCAAAGAAGAGACCGGCAGCCAGAATCAGAGTCATTAACTTTTTCATTTTTATGAAACCCCAAAATGAAAAATCTGTGTATTGATGAAATTTCGCCCTGTTTGTGCGGGGGCGGGCAGCTTCCAAATAACCCGCCCCCAGGACGTTATGCCGCGAAGAAGAAGTTCTTGCCGAGATGGTAGGCAATGGTTGCCACTGTAAAGGCAAGGGCCGTGTTGAAGACCATGCTGAAGATGAGCCATCCCCAGCTACCAGCTTCGGACTTTATGACAACAAGGGCCACGAAGCAGGGGGAGTACATGAGCACAAAGAGGATGAGGGAGAGCGCTGCGGCCTTGTCAAAGCCGGGATCCTGCTTCATGCGCTCGCCAAGGGGCGCTGCATCCTCGGGATCCTGTTCGCCCATGGAGTAGGCTGTACCAAGGGTGGAGACAACGGCTTCCTTGGCTGCCACGCCGGCCAGAAGGGCGATGTTGGTGCGCCAGCCAAAGCCTGCAACCAGGGTGTAGGGCTCAAGGGCTGTACCGATACGGCCGGCATAGGTGTAGCGGAGCTCTTCTTCTGCCAGCTCGTTCTGAGCGTCGGCCAGCTGTTCCTCGGCACCCTTGTAGGCCTCGATTGCGGCTGCAAGTTCGGGAGACTGAGGCTCTTCAGCTGCTGCAGCGGGAGCAGCAGCCTCTTCACCCTCTTCTTCCTCTGCGGGAACGGTGCCGCCCAGGCTTTCGATGGTGGCCTTGGTGCTGGCTATTGTTTCCTCAATCTGGGCGATCTTGTCGTTGAAGGGCTTGGCCATGTCATCGGGCAGGGACGGATAGGTCAGGGCTGCCCAGACAACGATGGAGATGGCAAGGATAACGGTACCGGCCTTTTTCAAATACATCCAGGTACGCTCCCACATGTGGAGCAGGATGGCGAAAATGGTGGGCAGGCGGTAGGGGGGCAGCTCCATGACGAAGGGAGTGGAGTCGCCCTTGATGATGGTGTGGCGCAGAAGAAGGGCCACAAAGAGAGCGGAGATCCAGCCGGCCACAAGCACCATGAAGAAGGCAAAGGCCGGATTTTCGGGGAAGAAGGCCGCGATGAGGAGCAGGAAGACCGGAACCTTTGCGCCGCAGGCCATGTAGGGCAGGGTCAGCAGGGTTGCCAGCTTTTCCTTGGGGCTGCGCAGGGTTCTGGTAGCCATGGCTCCGGGGATGGCGCAACCGCCCGCAATGCCGCCGGCGATGATGTAGGGCATGACAGAGGCGCCGTGCAGGCCGAACATACGGAAGATGCGGTCCATCATGTAGGAGATGCGGGCCATGTAGCCGCTGTCCTCGATGAAGGCTATGAGGGCGAACATGATGGCGATAAGCGGCACAAAGCTGATAACGCCGCCGACACCGCCGATGATGCCGTCAACAATGAGGGACTTCAGAGCACCATCTTCCATGGCACCGTCGACTATGCCGCCCAGCCAGCCAAAGAATTCTTCGACCCAGCCCTGGGGATAGGCGCCATATTCTATGGTTATGTAGAACATGGCGTAGAGCACGGCAATCATGATGATGGGACCAAGGAAGACGTTGGTCAGAACCTTGTCCAGCTTGTCGGAGAGGGCCAGGCGATCCTTGCCGGGATCCTGCTTTACCACGTCCTTCAGAAGGCCGTTGATGTAGCCGTAGCGGGCGTCCGTAATCACGGACTCGCAGGAGGCATGGCGCACTTCGCGCACGCGCTTTTCCGTCTCCGCGCAGATTTCGAGAATTTCGTCAGCTATGTCCCCATGGGTTTCGCGGAAGGTCTTGATGACCTCCTGGTCGCCTTCGATAAGCTTTATGGCGGTCCAGTGGGGATGATAGAGGTTGGTCAGAGCCTTTTCCCTGGCAAGGCGCTCTTCCAGGGGACCAAGGACGGGATCGATCTCGGGTCCGTAGCTGATGCGCAAAGGCTCCATGCGCCCCTTTTCACCCAGAGCCACTGCCTTGCGCAGGATTTCCTGGGCGCCCTCGCCGCTGCGGGCAACGAGCGGCATGCAGGGGGTGCCTTCCAGATGCTGGGACAGGCGCTTCATGTCGATGTGCACGCCAGCCTTTCTGGCCTCGTCCATCATGTTGCAGGCAAGAACGACGGGCATGCCCATTTCCATGATCTGCACAGTCAAAAGCATGCTGCGCTTCAAGGCCGAGGCATCGGCGATGTCGATGACCGCATCCACCATGCCAAAGGAAAGTTCGCTTCTGGCAACCAGCTCTTCCTGCGAATAGGCTGTCAGGGAATAGGTTCCGGGGATGTCCACGATGGTGACGGCCTTGCCCCCCACATGAACATTGCCTTCCTTGCGATCAACAGTCACACCAGGGTAGTTGCCCACATGCTGACGGGCACCCGTGTAGGTGTTGAACAGCGTTGTCTTGCCGCAGTTCGGATTGCCGGCAAGAGCGATACGCAGCTCACTCTTGCTGGAAACAGAATTCCTGGTTACCTCGTTTTCTGCTTCCATGGCTTTGTTTTCCTGACTGCAGCAGCATTCAGTTGCCATAACTCCTCCCAAAATCATCCTTTATTTCGTCCTTTCCCACGAGCCGAAAAAAGGAATTTTAATGTCGTTTTCATCCAGACAAACCCTTTTCGGACAACAAAAGGTGCACCACAGGACATTGTCCTTTTGCGCACCCCAAAGCTCACAACATCAGGGCTCGATTGCCAGGGACCAGCCGGATGACAAATTTTGTAGCGCTCTTGTAATTGAACTTCATTTTCATTGTCAACCGTAATGGGTTAAATTTTTTGAATTTTGTCACAAAGCTTTTTCTCTTTTTTGGCGCAAATATCCCGGGACTCACGCAAAAAACTTTTTTTGCCAAAGGGATTTTCTGTACTCTGCTCGAAGGCGGCCCGTGACAGGATAGTGGCTCTTCCCTGTCCATCAGATACTGGCAGGGCAACCAAAAGCCCCTCGTGGTCCATACATGATCACGCGAGGGGCTTGGACTTTCAGGTGCGGGCAGGATCATTGCAAGGCAACGCCCAGCATGTGGGAAATGCAGCTTGCCTAGGCTCCCTGCTTGCGCTCCCACAGACGCATGTCCAGCATCTTCTTGCGGCGCGTGCGCACCAAGGATTTGGCGGCAAGGGACACGTCCTTCTTCAGACCCCACTTTTCCTTGTAGCTTTCAGTGGTGAGGCCGTGGCTCTTGAGGTGGCGGTTGCCGATTACCTTGTATTTCTTGCCACACTCAAGGCAGGTTACGTAGCTTTCGCCAATGGAGCTTTTGGGATCCACTGCAGGGCTGGGCTTTGCCTCCTCGGGGTTCATGACGTTTCCAAGCGTCTGCACCAGCTCGCTGACATAGGATGCAATTTCTGCTGCAGTCATGGGGCGCACGCCTGCTTGTGCACGAGCAATTTCAATGGCCTGTTGCATGATGTCCGTGTTCGCCACGTTGATTCCCTCCCTGAAAAAACTGAAATAATGGCTGTTTTGATACCTTATATAATCATTGTTTTGTTCTCTTGTCCAGCCAAACTTTCACTTTTTCCCCATGTGAAGTCCATTGCTTGTATTTCTTGCAAACAAAAAGCCAAAAGCTTCCCCAAACCTCGCTATTGGCATGCTCTGCTTCCCCCTTCAAAGCCTTTTTTGCCCCTTCAGTTGTGGCAGTGAAATCTCTCCCATGTTTAGTGAAACAATAGAGCATGCTCCCCAAAGCATGGCTCAGGGCAGTGCTTGTACAGTCCTTTTGCCTTTCTTGAGGACACAACCTTTTTTGGCTATCTTGCCCTTCCCGCCTTCGGACAATCTCCCGAAGGCTTTTGGAGGCACGCATGGAGAACTTTCCTTCCCTTGTCATTGATCCAGCCCTTGCAACTCTTTGGCCCAACACGGCCCTGGGGCTTATGGGCCTTGAGGCAAGGGTATTTGCAGACACTTCCTCCATCTGGGAGGAATTTGAACGGAAGACTGGGCCCCAATTGCGGAAGGATCTTTCCACCATTCCCCTTGCGCAAATGCCAGGCATCGGGGAGGCCAGATCCGCCTTCAAGACCTTTGGCACCGACCCCGGCCGCTATCGCGTCTCCTCTGAGGCTCTTTACCGCAGATTGCGCCAGGGCAAGGACATCTATCGCATCAACTCCCTGGTCGATACAAACAACGTCCTCTCCCTCCAGTGCGGTCATTCCTGCGGGATTTACGACGCAGCCGCCATTGCCGGAAACGTTGTCTTGAGGCTTGGCCTTGAGGGGGAAACCTATCAGGGCCTTGGCAAGGGCAGCCTGCCCTTGCAAAACATGCCCCTGCTCTCGGACGATGCAGGCCCCTTCGGAAGCCCTGTGAGCGACAGCAACCGCACCATGGTGACCCAGGACACAAGAAGGGCCCTCCTTGTTGTCTACGCGTTTTGCGGAAAAGACTCTCTCGCACCTCTCCTTGAGAAGGCAGGATCGCTCTTTGCAAGCCTTGCCGGGACAAGGGTTCTCTTCACAACCGTTCTCTGACCATACTCTCATGCCAGTTCCTACCACGCAAAAGCCCCTTGTGCTGGGCTTTTTCTACGCAGCCCTTGCGGCAGCACTCTGGTCGCTCATCACCCCCTTTTCCCGCCTGCTCTTTGGCCTCGATACCTCGCCCCTGGAAACGGCCTTCTGGCGCTCGCTCTTTGGCGGCGCGTGCTTTGTGGCCTACTCTCTCGTCAAGGGGTGCCTGAAAGTTCCCTTCAGGGATGGTGTCAGGATACTCTTCTTTGGCGGCCTGCTGGGCGCCCTCATGTTTGGCGCCTTTCAGCTCTCCATAGAAATGAGCGGTGGCGCCACTGCCGTTGTCCTTCTCTACACGGCTCCTGCCTGGGTGGCTGTCCTTTCCCGCGTGCTCTTTCACGAGGCCATCTCGCGCACAAAGCTTCTTGCCATTGCCATTGCCCTTGCTGGCGTAGTCCTTGTGAGCCTTTCGGGAGGAAGCCACAGCGGCGTCTTTTCCTGGGCAGGCATACTCTGCGGCCTTGCCTCGGGCTTTGGCTACGCGGCCTACTTTCCCTTCACCTTCTACTTTGTGCAAAAATACAAGGCCCAGACCATCTATTCCTACGCCTTCCTTGGCAGCGCCCTTGTCCTTTTGCCCTTCATCTTCCCCCTGGATCTGGGAAAGAGCGCAGAGGTCTGGGGACTGCTCGGACTCATGAGCGTCTCGACAAACTTTTTGGCCTACATCTTCCTGGCCCTGAGCCTCAAATGCATCACCCAGGTGCAGTCCGCAGTGGTGGGCAACATAGAGCCGGTGCTCGGTACCCTCTGGGTCTGGCTCTTCTTTGACGAAAACTTCAGGGCCATAGGCTGGGGCGGGTGCGCGCTCATCATGGGCGCAGTCTTTTTGCTCACCTTGGAAAAGAAGCGCAGGACATAGCCTGGGGTTCTCCCCTGCTCTTTTGCAGGGCATGAAAAAAAGCCTCGTCCGAAAAAACACCCGGGCGAGGCCTCTCTTGCAAAAAAAATGCTCCCGGTGGGAGCAGACATATGCCGCTTGGGGATAAATGGTGGGCCCGGAGGGATTCGAACCCCCGACCAAGAGCTTAGAAGGCTCCTGCTCTGTCCAACTGAGCTACGAGCCCACAGGCGGCAACAAAGGCTTACTTCTAGCAAAACGGGCCCTCTGTCAAGATTTTTCTTTTGCCCGAAGGGTCTGGCCTTGCAGTTGGCAAGGGCAAAGGCTGCTCTTGATGTTCACTCACATCTGCCTCCACACCCGCGCTGCACCATATTTTCTCCCGCTTCCATCAAAACAGCTTTCATCAATAACACCATGGCACAAACATATCTTGCTTCAGTTGACGATCTTCTGGCCTATCTCGACAGGCTCAACTTCTTTCACATGGACCTTGGCCTTGAACGCATGGACAGGGTCCTTAAGGAAATGGGGCTCGCAAGGCCCCCCTATTTCACCATCCAGGTCTGCGGCACAAACGGCAAGGGCTCGACTGCCACCTTTCTGGCCTGCATTTTACGCGAACACAAGGTGGCAACAGGCCTCTACACCTCCCCACACTTCTACACGCCTGCGGAACGTGTACAGATTGACGGGAAATGGACAAGCCTTGAGGACTGGGTAGAACCTGCCAACAGGGCCCTTTCCATCTGTCCGGACCTCACCTACTTCGAGCTTGTGACTGTCATTGGCCTTGAGCTTTTCGCGCAAAATAACGTTGCTTGCGCCATTCTCGAGGCAGGCCTTGGCGCGAAGTACGACGCAACTACGGCCACAGCCGCAGACTGCGTTGTCCTGACACCCATTGCCCTCGATCATGTGCGCATCCTGGGCTCCACCATTGCGGAAATTGCCTTGGAAAAATCCCATGCCATACGCTCAGGCGCACCTGTCATCACGGCTAGTCAGATGCCCGAGGCCATGGAGGTCATTCAAAAGCGTGCAAGATCCTTTGCAGCACCCCTGACCAAAGCGTCTCCCCTGCCGGAGCACCTTTGCCCTGGTCTTGCCGGAGCGCATCAGCTGGAAAACGCGGCAACAGCCCTTGCTGCCTTCAGGGAGATTGCCAAAAAACTCTCCCTTGTTCCCGACGAGGTGGCCATTGCAAGGGGCCTTGCCAGGGCCTTTATCCCTGGTCGCCTGCAGCTTGTGAAAGCGAAGAAGGAAAGTGATGGGCAAAGTGACTGGCAAGGACCAAGGCCTGCCTTTTTGCTGGACGGGGCCCACAATCCCCACGGCATGGCTACCCTTGCAAAGGCTCTCAAGGAAGGGAGGGTTCCCATGCCAGCTTGCGTGGTTTTTTCCTGCCTTGCAGACAAGGACTGGAAAAGCGTTCTTGCCCTGCTTGCCCCCTTGCTGGCACACCTTCCCTGGCATATCCCAATGCTTTCAGGCGAGCGCGCGGAAAAGCCCGAAACAGTGCAAGCCCATCTCGCCTCCCTGGGCGTCACAAATGTCACGACCTACCCGGACCCCAAAACATGCCTTGCAAGCCTTGCCAGAAAATACCAGGAAGCTCCGCAACATTTTCCGGACTCGGCCCCTGTACTTGTGACAGGCTCGCTCTATCTTCTTGGGGACTTCTTTGCTGTCTGGCCCGACACCCTGAAAGCGCCAGCCCAAGCCTAGCCCACATACGGAGACCACCATGCCCGATCCATCCACCCTCTTTCGCGCCATCCCTTCCACGGACAAGAGCCTCGATGCCCTGGCAAGGGCCCTGGACGGCAGGCAGGACGAAGACGCCAAGGCCATTTTGGACGCACCCCATGCCCTTTTGCGGGAAGCCGTATCCGCCTACTGGGACGATATGCGCCTGCGCGTGCGAAAGGGGCTGGTCACGGATCCCGCCTTTTTATCCCTTGAGACCAGGCTTTCCCACCTAATCCGCCATGTGGCTCGCTACATTGCCCCAAGGCTGCAGAAGGTGATCAACGCAACAGGTGTTGTCATACACACGAACTCCGGACGCTCCACCCTGGCTCCAGAGGCAAGGCAGGCTCTTGAGCTTGCAGCATCAAACTACACAAATCTTGAGCTCGATACGCAAACGGGTGGCCGCGGCAGCAGAAACAGCCTTTTGACACATCTTTTGCGCACCCTGACCGGTGCCGAGGACGCCCTTGTTGTCAACAACAACGCTGCGGCAGTGCTCCTTGTCATGGACACCTTCTGCAAGAGCAGGGAGGCTGTCATCTCCCGCGGGGAGCTCGTGGAAATAGGCGGCTCCTTCCGCATTCCCGACGTCATGAGTGCTACTGGTGTGCACCTTCGCGAGGTAGGCACAACCAACAGGACCCATCTGAAGGACTATGCGGCTGCCATTGGCGAAGAAACAGCCGCCATTGTGCGCGTCCACACCTCCAACTTCCGCGTCATCGGCTTCCACAAGGCAGTAGGCACAGAGGAGCTGGCAAATCTTGCCCACGAGCACGGTCTCATCCTTGTCAACGACCTTGGCTCAGGCTCGCTCACGGACTATGTTGCGGCCGGCCTTCCCGGAGAGCCTACGGTACAGGAGGCGGTGGCAAAGGGAAGCGACCTTGTGCTCTTTTCCGGGGACAAGCTTTTGGGCGGCCCCCAGGCAGGGCTCATTGTCGGAAAAAACGATCTTGTGGCAAGGCTTCGCCAAAACCCGCTCCTGCGAGCCCTGCGCTGCGACAAGCTCTGCTACGCAGCCCTCGAGGCAACACTGCGCCTCTATCTTGACCCGGAACGGGCAAGAAAGACTGTGCCCACAGTTGCCCGCATCCTTGCTTCCAAGGACGAGATTGGCGCAAGGGCGCAAAGGCTTGCAGAGCTTTTGCGCAAACACGCAGGGGATGCCTGCGAGATTAGCCTTGTTGACGGGAACTCGCGCTGCGGGGGAGGTGCCTTTCCGGAATACCCCCTGCCCACGGTTTTGTGCGCCATCCATCCGAAGGAAGGAACGCCTGAGGACATGCGCAAGCGCTTCCTTCGCATGCGCCCAATCCTCATAGGCAGGATAGAGGCCAATGCCTTCCTTCTTGACGCGCGTACCCTCGAGGACGAGGATTTTGCAACCATTACCCACCTTGTGGAGAGGGCCTTGCGCGATCCCCACAAAGACATTGCAGGATAAACAGGACACACAAACCCGCTTTCCGGACAATTTCCGGAAAACGGACACTCAATACTGAAGACAGTATGATTGGAGAAACCATGGCAGACGAACTCAAATCCAGGGCAGCGTACGCGCCGAAAAACGCCTGGTCCGTTTATAAGGACGAGGCCGCAAGGAAGGACGTGCGCGCCTTTTGCGACTCCTATATCGACTTTCTCTCCCGCTGCAAGACAGAGCGCGAGACCGTGGCCTTTTGCAGGGATTTCCTGCGTGCAAGGGGCTTTGGGGACGATCCCAAGGGCAATGCCTATGTCACAAGCCTGAACGGCAAGTGCCTCTTTGCCTTCAAAAAGGGCACAAGGCCCCTGAAGGAGGGCGTGCGCCTCATCATAGCCCATGCGGACTGCCCGCGCCTCGACTTCAAGCCCCACCCCATCATGGAGCAGGCAGGCTTTGCCCAGGCCAAGACCCACTACTACGGTGGCCTGCGCAAATACCAGTGGCTGGCCCGTCCCCTTGCCCTGCATGGCGTCATCGTGAGGGACAACGGAGAGGTGGTGAACGTGTGCCTTGGCGAGAAGGAAGGAGAGCCAGTGTTCACCATAGAGGATCTTCTCCCCCACCTTGCCCAGAAGCAGGCCACCAAGACCGTGCGCGAGGCCTTCGAGGCCGAAAAGCTCAATGTCATCCTGGGCTCCATGCCCCTGAATGCGGACGAGGAGAAGGTTTCCGAACCCGTGAAGACAGCCATCCTCGACCTTCTGCTTGAAAGGTACGGTGTGAGCGAGGAAGACTTTGTCAGCGCCGAAGTCGAGGTCGTGCCGGCTGGCAGGGCATCCTACGTGGGCCTTGATTCCTCCCTTGTGGGCAGCTACGGCCAGGACGATCGCATCTGCGTGTACACGGCCCTGCGCGCCCTGACGGATATGGGAAGGGACAGTGAAAACTGCGTCCTCATTCTGAGCGACAGGGAAGAGATCGGCTCCGAAGGCTCCACGGGCGCAAGCTCCCGCTATTTCGAGTACTGCCTTGCGGACGTTGTGCAGGCCCACGAGCCTGCGACACCTCTAAGGCACGTTCTTCTTGCAAGCTATGCCCTGTCCGCAGACGTGACAGCAGGCCTTGATCCCGACTACCAGGACGTGCACGAAAAGACCAACAGCCACAGCCTTGGCTATGGCGTGTGCATCGAAAAGTACACTGGCTCCGGCGGCAAGTACGGGGCAAGCGAGGCCCATGCCGAATTCGTGGGCATGATGCGCGGCCTCCTTAATGGGCGCAACATTCCCTGGCAGGCGGGCGAGCTCGGAAAGGTGGACCAGGGCGGCGGCGGAACTGTCTCCCTCTTTCTGGCTGCCCTTGGCATGAACGTCCTGGACTGCGGACCGGCACTTTTGAGCATGCACAGCCCCTTTGAGCTTTCGAGCGTGGTGGACGTCTACGCATCCTACAAGGCCTACCAGGCCTTCTATGAAGGATAGTCCGAACAAATGACATACGTGAAGGCGCCAGTCTCCCCATTGGAGACTGGCGCCTTCTTTCTCGTCACCTGGAATATGTGTGCGCCAAAGCTATTGCTGTTGCTGCTGCATTTCTTGGCCGTAGACGCGCAGGGACTGGCAGCCACGGCCCATGGGATGCTGCAGCTGCACTCCGGCCTCCCTTTGCAGGCGCAGATTCACAGCGGCAAGAGTCGCGCGCAGCTCGTTGCGCAGCCTCTGCAGATCAAGGCCGAGTTTTGGAAGAGCCTCCGGGTCTGCGTTGTCGCTGTAGGTCAGAGCCTGCAGCTCATCCACCTTGCAGTGGATTTGCCCGTCGAGTTCCTGCAGTTTGGGCAGGGAATCGCTCACAATGGCATTGGCCTTGATCCTCTGTTCATTAGGCAGCTGATCAAGACAGTTGTAGAGCGAGTTCCAGCCGTTGTAGCCGCTCTGCTCCTGCGCTTCGTCCCGGACAGTTTGGGAACTCTCGCCTTCGCCGTACTGCGCAAGGCTGTCTCGCATGGTAGCGAGGGGCGAAGGCTTTTCTCCACCCTGTCCTTCCTCGGCATTGACCACGCAGACAAGGGCCAGTGTCAGGACAAGGATGAAAACCGTTGAACGAAAGCAGTATACCATAAAAAACCCCTTCGAAGTGTCCCGCCAAGGGCGCAAGGAATGCGCCGGAAGGGTGATTGGGCGGGACAGGCGATATATCATGTAGTTCTTAACGGAAAGCTTGAAGAAAACTTGAGCGCTTCCCGATATGATCTGATCCTGGGGGCAGATCCCGCAGCTTCAGGTGACTGCATCCCGAAATCTGCGCATGACACAAGGCTTGAGGCCAAGCG
>ULWB01018903.1_pt1 | contig 16013 bp, 8 predicted proteins | sample 1959891 | NCBI WGS metagenome assembly ULWB01 (sample SAMEA4835799, study PRJEB28245) | human gut metagenome | biome: gut microbiome; material: fecal sample | place: Denmark | collected 2008 | reverse complement strand
CCTCATTAATTTAATTTAAAAAGAAAGAGGGAACCCCTTAATAAAAAATATGTTGTTCTCCCTTCTTTTAGTGCTAGGAACTAAAATTTTATGGTGTAATCCCTTTTTCGCTTAAAATCAACACAAGGAAGAAATGGGGTGCCTTTGCGTCCCTGCTTTCTTCATATCATGGACACAACTACTTTTCTTCAATTCATGCAACTAACCCCAAAGAATAGGGGTGTCCCATGCGGTGCCAGTATGTCTCCATATCATAAACTTGCTTGTGTGTCAAGGCTTTATATGCCCCTTACAGATGTGTAACAAATAAAATTATTATGCGTAAATAATAAATAATTAAATATATTCAATGTGTTGAATAAGCCATTTTAGCACACAATAATATTTTATTTATACAAAACGCAAAAGGGAATACTGTCATATTGGTATGCCCGTACACGCAACAAAAGAGCCAACACGCTATATGCTGGCTCTCTATTTGTGTGTCTGTAAAAGTTATTCGTGGTGTGTCTGCTCCTGCTGGTGTTCCTGCTGGTATTGTTTTACCAGCTTATAGAAGGTAGAGCGTTTCAATCCCAATAGCTCCATAGCTTTTAGAGCTGTTATGTCTTTCGCCTGCCATTGGCTATAGACCTCATCCCATTGTGCAGGATACGCCGCTCTAGGCCGTCCTAGGTGCCTGCCATGCGCCTTAGCCTGCTCTATTCCTTCCTGTTGTCTCTGCCTAATATTCCGTCGTTCCTGCTCGGCTATCATGCCGTACACCTCAATAAGAATATTAGTTATGGTGTCTAGTATCAAATCGTTATTGGTGTCTATCATCGTTGTCGGCAGGTCAAGGCAACGAATGCGCACACCTTTATTCTTGAAGTAGGCAAGCTCGTTCTTAATCGCTTCTTTATTGTGTCCTAGCCGGTCGAGGCTCTTGATATAGATTGTGTCGCCTGCCGTGCTTAGTTGCCGCAATGCCTGATAGTTCGGCCTGTTGAAGTCCTTACCGCTGGCCTTGTCGATGATGATACATTGCTCATTGTCTACGTATTGCCTAAGCTCTGCCGTCTGCCTGTCTGTGTTCTGCTCTCTGGTTGATACTCGTACATATGCGAATCTTCTACCCATAATATCACGCTCCTATTGTGTCTCTGTAAATGTTTGATTGTCTTTATAGACACCATATCATAAATGTTCGTAAAGGTCAATGCGTTTATGGATATATCCGTAAATTCATTTTTAAAGATTTACGGATGCGAAAACAGGCCATTTTCGTATGTCCATAAAGGTATACCTTTACAGGCATAAGGAAGACACATAGACAAGCAGGAGCAACACACTAGGAGAGAAGACCAAAGGGAATACATGTACGTCCATTCCCTGCCGCTTCCTGCTCCTGCTCTGGGTGTCTGCTTACCCTTCTTAGTGGTGAATCAGAAAAGAGAATCGAAAGAATTGCATTGCCTGCTGTGTTCTCTGCTGTATATCTCAGCCCGTCCGCACGGGGGAAAAGCGTTCGTGTCAATATAATATATATGGCCGCACGGATTTTTCATAAATTTAGGAGTCCCTTCTTATACTGGCCTATAGTAAAGGAGTCCCTTTTTCCTGTGTGCGCTTATATATAGCCACCCCTAAAGACATGTATGTACTATTGACATATCATCAGTAGGTCGTGTATTATTTTCCCGTAGGCATTACACATACACAACGGCAGGCGGTTATATCGCCCCTATCCATTTTTGAATGAATGGGGGTGATGCCCATGAACGAGACAAACGTAACACTATTACTTTTGATTCTCTTAGTGGTTCTCTTGCAAAAGAAATAACCGCCCGTAGCGTCCAAACTTTAGGCGGTTAAATCTCGTCAAGTATAGGGGCTATAACCGTTTGTCGGTGTAATGCCTCATTTTTATTTCACTTTCATTATATCCAGTATTGAAACAGGAGTCAAGCAGGAAAAAATCCCTTTATGCATAAAATAGCAAGCACTTCCTGTCTGGGTGCTCTTTCAAATTTCCGTTCTAAGCGATTTTTAAGAGGTAACACGATAAAAGCGTCATGCACCGCATAAAAATTCCTTACAGCGAAAATTAGAGCATTTTTAAATTTCGAGATATTTTCTATGCTGTGTCGTCGAACAAACATTTGAGCCAAAGCTTCGTAATGAGAGGGTCGTAGGTTCGAATCCTATTAGTGGCTCCAAATTTAAAGCGGTTTCTGGGAATCCAGGAACCGCTTTTTTATATTTATGGGGGCTTTTTATGGGGGCTTATTTATCAGTTTCATGCATTGATGTGCATTTTTATACTTTGCTATATCTCGAATAAATCAAATATGGAGATGAAGTAAACTGGTTGCTGAGTATGCAGTTTTTTTGTAACAGCCAGTACAAAAACCTGCTACCAACGGCTATATTCCCGCCTGCAAACATTGTCGCCCGCTAATCAATCATCAGCCATTATACCGCTACAAGAAAGATGTTTACGGGGAAATGAGTAATACAGCGAAACTATCATTATTCCGTTAATTAAGCTCGTATGATTTACAACAGATGATACGTTTGTAACAGTGCATCTCGATATTCCTCGTCTTTTACCACCTGCTCAATGTCATCTTTCCTATTCTCTTTGAGCAGTAGTTGAATCAACCTTCCCAACGTCTTCATTCCTCGTTGTATCCCTTGTTGTTCATGGCTCAAAATATCTGAGTTGTAATCCCGGACGCTTTTTTCGTACTCCCAGCCGGGCGGAATTAACTCATTGTTATTTTCGAATTTATCTTCGCATCGCATTGATTTCTTCATAGTGTCATCACACGTTGTTAATATCTCCCCGGCCGTCAGTACATCTTTTACTTTAATTATCCCACAAGAAGCAGAAAAAAGAATAAGTCAGACTAAAAAAATGATTTCTTAGTCAATTGAATCTTGATATGTTATCAACAAAAGGAAACTTAGAGTGTACCTTAATTTTACATTCATTTCATTGTAAAACAGCTCTCATTATAGTAAAATTAGAATCAAATATATATTTACAAGATGTAAATTAAATTATCGTATTTCATTTTTACTAAATGGAGTAAAATCATGGATAAAAGGACATACTATTATGCAAGGGTATCTTCCAAGTCGCAGAACCTTGCACGGCAAATAGAGGCATTCAAAAAAGATGGTGCCAACGACCATGACATCATCACGGAACAGCAGTCAGGTAAGAACATGGACCGGCCTGAATATCAGGCTATGAAGACGCATATGCTCCGCCCCGGTGACACACTGGTAGTTATGTCATTGGACCGGTTAGGACGCAATAAAGAGGCGATTAAGGAGGAATTACGCTATTACAAGGAGCATCATATCCGGGTCCGTATCCAGGACTTGCCGACAACCAATATTAACGTTCCGCAAAATCAGGAGTGGGTCATCGATGTGGTAAACAATATCCTGATTGAAGTGCTGTCGGCGATGGCCGAACAAGAACGCCTCACCATCCGGAAACGGCAGGCGGAAGGCATTGCCATTGCAAAGAAGGCCGGTAAATACAAAGGGAAGCCCCCTTTAAAAATCGATGAAGATAAGCTCCGCAAGCTGTTTGATGATTACAAGGTCCGCAAGATCACCAAAGTAAAAATGGCCAAGGAACTTGGCATCAGCCGTCCTACGCTTAACCGTGTATTGGACAGGTATGGATTGAAAATATAGCTTTATATACCTTAATTGTAGCGACATATCATTCATGCTATACTTATTTTAGTATGAATTTTCCCAATCGGTCATATACCAGAGATATAGAGGTGAAGTCATGAATCGTAAACCGTATAGTGCCGGGGCTGTTAAATTTGCTTTCTGGTTTCCTGAGTTCCGTAAAGAAATCGCTATGATTTCTAAGGGGCTGAGTTTGGATGAAATCAAGACGGCTTGTCTTGAACAGAATGTTTTTAATGCTTCAACGCCGGCCCGGGCCGCAATGATATATCAGACAGTGACAGCACGGATTCAGGAACTGGATGCCAGTATTTATCCGTTATTCCAGCAGTCGGATCTAGCAACACAGAAATTGATCAACCTGACGGCTATCATGATGCATGAAAGCCTCTTTTTTGATTTTATGTATGAAGTATTCAAAGAAAAAATTCTCATTGGGACCAATGAGCTGAGTGATAAGGATATACGTATCTTTTTCCGCGACAAACAGCTACAGGACAGCAAAGCCGCAACCTGGACGGATCAGACGTTGCAACGCCTAGGGCGAACCTATAAAAGCTATCTTTTGGGAGCTGGCCTTTCTGACCGGGGCCAGAAGACGCGGAATTTATTCAAACCCATCCTGGATCCGGCTTTTGAAACTTGGCTGGTCCAGCAGCACCTGGAACCGATTATCAAAGCATTGACGGGAGTTTGATCAGCATGGCAGCACAGACAATATCGCGTGAATATTATAAAAATCGCCGCAGCCTTTCCGAACGGTTTGCCGAGATGGACGAAAAAATCAAGGTGCCTTCCTTCCGACAGTCTACCGGCAAAGCTAATGAGGTCAACTACTGGGTATTCGACTATCCGCCGGAACAGGAACTGGAAGTCCGCAGTCATATTGAATGGCTGAAGAAACACAATCGCAAAGGTTTTGATGATTACGAATTAATTATATATGATTTATACGATATCATCATCGACCGATTAACGGAAAAAGGCTTTATTGAAAAGACCAAGAAGTTGGAAAGCCGAGGCGGTATCCAACGTGTCGTAACGGCTATACAGCGGATGCTGAGGATTACCGACAAAGATAACTACCTGGTCCACTATATGGAAGAACATACGCCGGAAAACGCCGTTGTCCTGATTACGGGAATTGGCAAATGCTACCCTATTCTGGAAGCGCCGGAAGTGTTCAATAAAGTACTTTACAATTTGCCGCAAAAATTTGCCGCCACGCCGGTCATCCTGTTTTATCCGGGAACCTATACGGAACAAGAGCTGGTGGTTTTTAATGAATTCGTGGAAGATAGCTATTACCGGGCATTCCGCATAGCCCGCTAAAGAGGGATGAATCATGGAAATTAAAGATATGTTTGCCAAACCCATCGACCGTGACCTGCAAGGTGTCATCAAGGTCGGCGACATTGAAAATGAAAATATCCGGCAGGAGCTGGAAGAATACGTCGTGACGAAGGAACTGCAAAAACACTTTGCCGATTTTTTTGCTGCCTACAAGAAAGGAATCAACGGGACGACGCCGAAGATGGGCGTCTGGATTTCCGGCTTCTTTGGCAGTGGTAAATCGCACCTGTTAAAAATCTTTTCTTATCTGCTGGATAATACCAAAGTCGGTGGTAAAAGAGCCATTGACTACTTTATCGATGATCATAAAATCGAAGATCCGATGGTGCTGGCCGATATGAAACTGGCCGCCGAAACGCCGACAGATGTCGTCCTTTTTAATATCGACTCCAAGAGCGACTCCAATGGCAAAAAGGACAAGGACGCCATCGTCAACGTATTCCTCAAAGTCTTCAACGAAATGCAGGGATTCTGTGGCACGATTCCCTATGTAGCCGACTTGGAACGCAATTTGACGGAAAAAGGCCGCTACGACGAATTCAAGCAGAAATTTGCCGCTGCCAGTGGCGAAGCGTGGGAAGATGCGCGACATGAATTCGACTTCGTCCAGGACGATATTGTCGATGTCCTGGTTGATATGGGGGTCATGTCGGAAGAATCGGCACGGAACTGGTGTGAGAAAGCCATCCAGCCCTATCGCATCTCCATTGAAGAATTTGCCGGCCGCGTCAGAAAGTATATCGACGAAAAAGGCCATAACCATCATGTCGTGTTCCTCGTCGATGAAGTCGGCCAGTATATCGGTGACGACCGCAATCTCATGCTCAACTTGCAGACCGTGACCGAAGATTTGGGCAGCGCCTGCAATGGCAAAGTCTGGGTCATCGTCACTTCCCAGCAGGACATCGATTCTATTATCAAAGTCAAAGGCAATGATTTCTCCAAAATCCAAGGCCGCTTTGATCCCCGCCTGTCCTTGTCTTCCGCTAATGTCGACGCGGTCATCAAAAAGCGTATCCTCGAAAAAAATGATACTGCTGCCCAGACATTGCGTCTCCTGTACGGCCAGGAAGAAACGACCATCAAGAACAAGATTGTATTCACCGACTCGGTAGAACGCAAATTGTACACAGGAAAAGACGATTTTGCCGCCGTTTATCCGTTTATCCCGTATCAGTTCAATCTGCTTGGTTCCGTCCTGACCGCTATCCGTACCCACGGTGCTTCCGGCAAGCATCTGTCTGAAGGGGAACGCTCCATGCTGGCCATGTTCAAAGAGTCGGCAGTGGCCTATATGCATGAACAGCAGGGCACGATTATCCCGTTTTATGCCTTCTACACGCCGATGGAAAATTTCCTCGACCACAGCCATCGCAGCGTCATCATCAAAGCCTATGAAAATGACTATATCAACCCGGATCACAAGACCGGTGATGTTTTTGCCATCAACGTACTGAAAACACTGTTCCTCATCAAATACGTACAGGATATGACGCCGAATATCGATAATATTACGACCCTCATGATGGATAATCTCGAGGAAGATCGGATTACCCTGAAGGGAAACGTCGAAGAGGCTCTGAAAGTCCTGATCCGCCAGATGCTGGTACAGAAAAATGGTGAATCCTATGTATTCTTGACCAACGAAGAACAGGAAATTAACCGGGAAATCGAAAGCGAAGATGTCGACAATGCCGATGTCATCCACAAAATCTCGGAAATGGTCTTTGAGGATATCTTTACGGACAAAAAATACCGTTATCCTAAATTTAACGGACGCTATACATTCAGCTTCAATCAGACCGTCGATGAATACCCCTATAAAGTAACAAAAGGCAACGATATCGGTATCCATATCCTGACGCCGGCTTCAGACATTACCGATGACGCTATGCTGGCTTCTTTATCCATCGCACAGCCAGATGTCCTGATAGCCCTGCCCAATGACCGGGCCTTTATGGATGAAATCCAGACGTACTTGAAAATCGAAAAATTCCTGCGCCGCAATACGACTGCCTCAATGGTGCAGTACGAAAGCATCAAGGAAGGAAAACGGCTGGAAATGCGGGAACGTTATGACAATGCCCGCTTATTCCTGATGGAAAATCTGAAGAACGCCACCATCTACATTAACGGCAGCCCAGCGGATATCAAGGCCAAAGATGTCAATGTCCGCATTCAGGACGCATTGCATCACCTTGTCGATAAAGTATACAATAAATTATATTACATTGATACACCTTTTGATGAAAGCAGCATACGCAAATTGTTTGACCAAAACGGACAGACTGCCCTCAATCTAGGCCAGACGCGCCAGGCCAACCAACTGGCTCTGGATGACGTACGGGCCTATATCCAGATGAATTCTCAGGCGCACCTGAAAACCTCCCTCAAATCTGTCAAAGATCGTTTCATGAAAGCTCCTTATGGATTTGTCGAAGACGATGTAGAATACCTCGTAGCCCAGCTGTTCCGTCAGGGGGATATTGCTTTTACTGTCAATGGGGCTCCGGTCAGCCTGCTGAATAAAACGAAAGATGAAATCATCAGCTATATCACGAAAAAACAATTCGTAGAAAAACTGATGATGGAACAGAAAATTCGCATCTCCAGCAAGGATAAAAATACGTGTAAAGACATCATGCGGGCACTGCTGCAAATCACTCCGGCAACAGACGATGAAGACGAACTGATGCAGCATACCCGCAATGGATTCCAGAAATTGCTGTCCCAATTAGAAAAAGTACAGGTATATTATGAAAATAATGATGCCTATCCGGGAAAAGACGTAATCAGACAGGGAATCCAGCTATTGCAGGACATCCTGGCAACACGGTCTACGAAAGAATTTTATAAAGGAATCGTTGATGCAAAAGACGATTTGCTCGATTTTGCCGAAGATTATGAACCGATCCAGGGATTTTTCCAGGGTGAACAAAAGCAGATTTTCGATAACGCCCTGAACTCGATGAAGATTTATGATGACAGCAAAAACTATATCGTCAACCGTGAATTGGAAGACACGGTAAAAGAAATCAAGCAGATTCTATACAAAAAAGAACCGTATCAGGATATTCCCCGTCTGCCGGAACTGCTGAATACCTTTGGGACGCTTTATAGTGCGGTCTTGGATGAACAGGAAAAACCAGTCCGCGATTCTATCTATAGTTCTCGTCAACGCGTCATGGATGTACTGCGGGAAAAATCCTATCAGGAAGAAAAGAAAGATTCCTATACCCACCAGTTTGATGATCTGCTACGAAGAGTGGAACGGTGCAATAACGTATCGACATTGCGCAGCTTTGCTGACCAGGCCGATGCATTGAAAATCCGCCTGCTTGATGAAATGACCGAAAAGGATAATAAACTGGTACAGGAACAGGCCGAAAGGGACAGAAAGAATGCTCCGGGTCAGTCCGGAACGAAAGAAAACACACCTAAAGTTACGCCGCTTATCAGAAAGACAAAGAACGTGACCATCAAAGCCATGACCGGGACGGCTTCGTGGCGTCTGGAATCGCCCCAGGATGTCGATGCCTATGTCGAAGCCTTGCGGAAGAAATTGCTGAGCGAACTGGATAAAGACACTATCGTTAACGTTGAATTTTAATCAGGAAGGACAGGGATATCATGGATAAAACGGCCATAAAAAAATTTGCCATATGGGCGAGAAAAAAACTTATTGCCGACAGCATATATAGAGCGCGGCTCCTGGGCATCACCGATAAAGGGATACAGGCCCCGTTGCCTCAGTCGACGAAGGATGCCCAATTCTTCGATATCGGCTTAAAAGAACCTTCAGCTATTACTGGGGATGCTATCACTCAGCGGAAAAATCTCGTGGCCGTCATTCAGGAAAAAGCGAAAGAAAGTACCTATCCGGAAGCTTTTTCTCATATCATGGAAGAAACTGCCTATACCTGGTTCAATCGTCTCATTGCCATCCGGTTCATGGAAGTCAATGACTGCTTGTCTTCCCGTGTCTTGTCTTCGAAGACCCCGGAAAAAATCGAACCGGATCTGGTAACATCGCCGTTCGATTCGGACTTGACGTTTAGTGAAGATGAATCACGGCAAATCGTAGATTGGAAAATGAATAATCAGACTGACGACCTGTTCCGTATGCTGTTTCTCAAGGAATGTAATGCCCTAAATGAACCCTTGCCCATGTTGTTTGAAAAAATCGCCGATTATACGGAACTCTTGCTTACCCTCTCCATTTCTGACCGGGACGGCGTCGTCTGGCATCTCGTCCATGATATCCCCGAAGACGATTTCCGGGACCAGGTGCAGATTATCGGCTGGCTCTATCAGTATTACAATACAGAGCCGAAGGACAAAGTCTTTGCCCGTAAGAGCAGTGAAAAAATAAAGAAAGAAGACATCCCGGCCGCTACCCAGCTATTTACGCCAGACTGGATCGTCCGCTACATGGTAGAAAATTCCCTGGGACGGTTGTGGATAGAAGGCCATCCCAATGAAGTTCTCAAAGGGCAATGGAAATATTATCTCGACGAAGCAGAACAGGAAGAATCCGTCCAGGAACAACTAAATCAGATATATGCTGAACATAGTAAGCTCAATCTGGAAGACCTGACCTGCCTTGATCCCTGCTGTGGCAGCGGCCATATCCTGGTCTATATGTTTGATGTACTCATGCAAATCTATCTGAGCCGGGGCTATCGTGACCGTGAGGCTGTCATCAGTATTGTCGAACATAATCTTTATGGCCTCGATATTGATGAACGGGCTGCCCAGCTGGCTTATTTTGCCGTCATGATGAAAGCCCGCCAGTATGACCGACGTTTCCTGAGCCGGGGCATCCAGCCCCATGTCTATGCCATCGAAGAAAGCAATGGCTTATCTACGTGGAAAGCTTTTTCCGGCAGTGATTTTGGCCAATTGACACTAGACCAAACTTATATTGCTCAGGCGGATGCATTGATTGACCTGTTCCATGATGCCAAAGAATATGGCTCCATCCTCAAGGTAGAGCCGACAGATTATGACAATCTTCAGGACTATCTGGAAGAAATCCGGCAAAAGGGTTCGGAAAACATCCTCTTTGCCGCCTGGGCTGACGAAATGGCTGGTAAAATGCCCAAACTCATCCGTCAGGCCAAGCTGTTATCCAGAAAATATGATGTCGTCGTGACCAATCCGCCCTATATGGGCAGTAGCGGTATGGATGCCAAGTTGTCGAAGTATGTCAAGGACAACTATCCCGATAGTAAAAGTGATATGTTTTCAGTCTTTATGGAGAAAGCAGATAGTTCTACCAAAATAAATGGATACACATCACTAATAACTATGGAAAGCTGGATGTTTTTATCTAGTTTTGAAAAATTACGTATTAAGGAATTTAATACCAAGACTATTATAAATATGGTACATATGCCATATTTAGGAAAAGGAAGAACAAGCTTAGGAATTAATTTTGGAACAGCGGCAGTAATCATGCTAAAAGGTAAGATTTCGCAGTACAACGCACAATATGAATATACTGTTTATTATGAATGTGACAAAGATGGAGTGCCTTTTAATTTTCCAACAATTAACAGCAGATGGTGTACTGCAAAACAGGAAGATTTTGCTAAAATTCCTGGAAGTCCTGTGGCATATTGGGTAAGTAAAAATCTGTTAGAAGATTTTAGAAAAGGGAAAATGTTAACAAATTTTGCTGATTCAGTACAAGGATTAGCAACCGCAGATAATAATCGTTTTCTAAGAGAATGGTTTGAAGTTAGTATTAATAAAATCAAATTTGATGCTCGAGATTCTAATGATGCTTTTAACTCAAAGGGCAAATGGTTTCCCTATAATAAGGGCGGGCTATATCGACGTTGGTATGGTAATAATGATTATGTAGTAAACTGGGAAAAAAATGGAAATGAAATTAAAAATTTTAAGGATGCAAAAGGAAAATTACGTTCCTGCCTGCGAAATCCCTCTTATTATTTTAGAGAAAGTTTTAGTTGGTCTTTGGTGTCTTCTGGAGAAAGCGCATTTCGATATAAACCTATAGGAAATATTTTTGACGTTGCTGGAATGAGTTTTTTTTCATCTACTCATTTACTTTATCTCGGGGCCTTATGTAATACGAAAATTGTGAAAGATGTTCTAAAAGTAATAGCACCTACCATCAACTACCAATGTGGTGATATAGCTAAGATACCGGTTATTTTTGATGAAAATTTTAATACTCAAATTGAAAAAAATGTTAAAAAGAATATTAATGTATCAAGAGATGATTGGGATTCCTCAGAAATTTCTTGGGACTTTACAGTTCATCCATTGTTAAAAAACAAACCAACTGAACTAAAAGATGCTTATAATATATTTAAACAAAACTGTGCTGACCGATTCCGACAGTTGAAGGAGAATGAAGAAGAACTGAATCGTATTTTTATCGATATCTACGGCTTGCAGGATGAACTGACACCGGACGTGCCCCCTAAAGACGTGACGGTCCATCAGATTTTTGACAGCAAAGACGACGTTCCCGATGACCTTCAGGGCAGCAAGTATGTCCTAACCAAGGAAGACGTCATGAAGTCCCTCTTGTCCTATGCCGTAGGCTGCCTCTTCGGCCGCTACTCCCTGGACACGCCGGGCCTGGCCTATGCTGGTGGAGAATGGGATGCTGATAAGTATCAAACCTTTATTCCTGACAACGACAACGTTGTGCCCATTACCGATGAAGAATACTTTGACGACGACTTGTCGTCCTTCATCTGCGCCTGGCTGAAGAAGGCCTTTGGACGGGAAAACTTCGAGGCTAACTTGGCATTCCTCACGGATGCCCTGGGGACGCGCGGCACGACACCTAAGGAAAAGCTCCGCAACTATTTCCTCAAGGATTTCTTCAAGGACCACTGCAAGACCTATCAGAAACGCCCGATTTACTGGCTCTTTGACAGCGGTAAGGAAAACGGCTTTAAAGCTCTCGTCTATCTCCATCGCTATGATGAAAACACCATAGGGCGCGTCCGTGCCGATTATCTCCACCGCATGGAACGGATTTACAGCAATGAAGTCAACCGCATGCAGGATGTTATCGACCACAGCCATTCGGCCCATGAAGTATCGGTAGCGGAAAAGCGGCTGGAAAAGATGAAGAAGCAGATCAAGGAATGTCAGGACTATGATGCCAAGTTGGGCCACCTGGCCCTGGACCAGATTCACCTCGACCTGGACGATGGCGTGAAAATCAACTATCGCAAAGTCCAGACCGGTCGGGACGGTAAATTTTACGAAGTATTGGCCGACTCCAAAGCTATCATGGCCAAAGACGCCCTCTGGCACGAATACCTTACGGAATGGCCTCATGAACAATAGCGCTATCTTTTGAATATCTTGCGAACTTCGAAATTTATACGCGAGAGAACGCAAAAAAGCGGATAACTAAGCGGTTCAAAAGGTGGTGGCTATCTTTTGATTATCTTTTGAATATCTTTCGAAATTCGAAAATTATACGCAAGAAACTGCGAAAAAAGCTGATAACCAAGCGGCTTAAAAGCATGGCACTATCTTTTGATTATCTTTTAATTATCTTTTGAGGAACGAGTGAATTATGGCAGAATTAAATCTCAAGCAAATAGAAGACAGACTTAATGAAGAGTTTCGTACAAGTGGAGACGAAAACCGGAAACTGGTCTTTTGGTATGATGATCGGGCTGAATTTGCCGAAGATGTAGATTCATTGCAACTGGATAACGCAAAAATCCTGCATCTTATGCCGGATAATCAGTTTGCTACCAAACTTTTCCTCGAACGCGAAGACCAGACCACGAATTACCTTATTTATGCCCCATTCTCCAAGCCCGATGTCCACGAGAACCATTTGGAAGATATACTGCTCTACTCGAGGCGATTTTACGCAGACCGGGCTTCTTTGCTCGCTGTCGACCTCGGCATCGGTGAAGAATGGAAGCCGGTCCTGGAGGCGCATATTCGCTTTTTTGCCAACAAGGAGCGGACGAAGAAGTTTTATGATCTAGGTATCAGCCAGTACGATGGAACGACGATTCGCCTGGGCATGATATGTGCCCTGGCAGGTGCCCGGACGTGTTCACTCGAAGAAGCACTGCGCATCGTCCTTGATGAAGAAAGCCAGGAAAACCATCGGATTTTTGACGAATTAGCCCGGTATGATTTGATGGATTCTTTTTGGGATTTGTGCGCCCGCCATTTTGGCCTGGCCTGGGAAAATCCGAGCATAGCCAAGCTGGTACTGGCTCTGTTTGTGACCTGTGCCGCTCATGAAATCATGGAACCCGTACCAAATAGTTGGGAACCTTTCAAAATGCGCAAGACCGGCAATGCCATTGCTTTCTTAGACAGCATGATGAACAGCGTCGTTTATCAGGCTGTTTTTGATAGGCTATCGCTCTTTGCCAGCCAGCAGCTCCATGTCGCAGATTCACTGAAAACGTACCCTCTGGAAAGCTTAATTGCCTGCGGCTGCTTTGCTGATGTCGATACGCTGCTGATCCAGTGGATCGCCGGTCGGCTGGAAGCTGAAGACGTGGATGCGCATTTGGGAGATTATCGTATTCCGGCATTCTGTGAATTTCGCAAAAAGACACATTTCGGCCAACAGCGGGAACATATATATGACCTGTTTATCTGTGCCATCAGATTGGAAATGTTGACAAGACAGTCATATCCTGATGGTTTTCAGAATATCATCAAAGACTATAAAAATCATTTGTACCAGATTGATACAGATTATCGCCATTTTTATTATCACTTAGATAAACTTGCTGATGCCAGTGCCTACGAACCGTTGCGTATATTGATTGAAAATATATACACTAATGAATACTTGGGCAAATTATTGCCGGAATGGAATGCGGGAATCATGGAAGATAAGGCTTTGTCGGTGATTCCCCTGCAACGTGATTTCTATGACCATTATGTAGCTAACAGCAAAGACCGGGTCGTAGTCATTATTTCCGATGCGATGCGTTATGAAACAGGGCGGGAACTCTTTGACCGCCTGGCCGATAATCCCCGCAGCGAAGTGAAAATTGAGACTATGCTCAGCACCTTACCATCATATACACGGCTAGGCATGTCGGCTCTCCTGCCCCATCGGAAGCTGGAATTGTCCCCGGAAGGCAAAGAACTCGTCGACGGGGCATACTGTATCGACATCCAGAGCCGGGAAAAAGCATTACAGGCCCGGCAGCCGCTGGCCCGCTGTGTATCCTTTGATGATCTGAAACACATGAAAACACGGGATATGCGGGATATTTTCACGGGCCAGCAAGTCATTTACGTATATCATGACCAGATAGATGTCCGCGGCGAACATGCCGAGGATGAAGTGTTCCAGGCCTGTGAAGAAGCCGTGAAAGAAATCCTGGATTTCATCGAGAAAGTCCATAACGGGGCTAATACACATCATTTCATCGTGACGGCAGACCATGGGTTCATTTACAAGCGCAATAAGGTGCAGGAATCAGATAAAATCGGCAACGTTCATCATCATGATATTGTGAAACGGCGTTACATCATCTCGCAGGAAGGAATTCAAGAAGATGGTGTACAGAACCTGAATCTCGGCTATCTGCTGGGGAACGAGGACAGCCGCATGGTTTCTTTCCCCATTGGGACAAGCGTCTTCAAAACGCGGGGCAGCGGCGGTCAGAATTATGTACACGGTGGTTCTTCGCCGCAGGAAATGCTGGTCCCGGTCATTGAGGTCCATATGGAACGGGGCAAGGCTGATATGCGGACGGTACAAGTCCGTTTCATTAACACCATCAGTAAGATTACGAACCTCATTACGACATTAGATTTTATCCAGTCGGAACCTATCGGAGATGCTGTCAAGGAAGCCACGTATTTAATAGGCTTTATGGATGCTGAAGGCCAGCCTATTTCTAATGAAATCACCTATGTAGCCGATAGCCGGGAAGAAGACCCGGCAAAGCGGACATTCCGGCTCCGTTTTACGTTCAAAAATCAGGACTATGATATTAGCCAGTCGTATTTCCTGGTCATCAAAAATGCGGAAACAGGCATAGTCGTATTCCGCCATCCGTTCATCATGGATCTTCCCTTCGCAGGGGACTTCGGCTTTGATTTGTGATGAACACAGAGAGGAAGGATTGATATGGAGACAGCAGGTGGAACCACCAACCGGGAAGAAATCCGCCAGAAATTGAAGACTCATTTCCCAGGGAAAATCGTCCGCAAGGATTTGACGAAAAAAATCAAAGAAGGGGCCAATGTCCCTGTGTATGTCTTGGAATTTCTATTAGGTCAGTATTGCAGCTCTGACGATGAAGAAATCGTCAAAGCGGGAGTGGAAAACGTAAAAAAGATTTTATCTGCCAATTTTGTGCGCCCCGATGAAGCGCAGAAAGTACTCTCGGTCCTGCGTCAGCACGGCAGCCACACCGTCATCGATATGATTGCGGTCAGCTTGAATATCAAGCAGGATTATTATGAAGCCTCATTTTCCAATCTGGGCCTGACGGGGATTCCCATTGCCGATGAATACCCGGAAAAATATGATCGTCTGTTGTGTGGTGGCATATGGTGCATCGTACAGCTGAATTATGACGCAGAAGGAACGGAGAACCTGGATATCATTCTTCCCAATGAAAACAGCCCTCAGTCAAATAACCGGAGACAGAAGAACATCTATCCTATTAGTATCCGCAATCTGACGCCCATCCAGATGCCTCATGTTGACATGGATGAATTAAAGCGCGGCCGTCAGGCTTTTACTAAAGAAGAATGGATGGATGTCATGCTGCGCTCGACCGGTATGGAGCCGGACTCTCTGTCATATCGTGAAAAGTGGCTGCTCCTTACACGTATGATTCCGCTTGTGGAAAATAATTTCAATCTCTGTGAGCTGGGACCGCGCAGTACAGGGAAATCACATATATACAAGGAAATTTCACCGAACAGTATCCTCGTTTCTGGCGGCCAGACGACGGTAG
>ULWB01007767.1_pt1 | contig 16053 bp, 9 predicted proteins | sample 1959891 | NCBI WGS metagenome assembly ULWB01 (sample SAMEA4835799, study PRJEB28245) | human gut metagenome | biome: gut microbiome; material: fecal sample | place: Denmark | collected 2008 | reverse complement strand
CGGCCGCAGCGGCCGACGAAGTGCCGGTCGGGGCGGTAGTGGTGTGCAACGGCAAGGTGATAGCGCGCGCCCACAACCTCACCGAGACACTTACCGACGTTACAGCCCATGCAGAAATGCAGGCCATCACATCGGCAGCCGCCACCCTCGGCGGGAAATACCTCAACGGCTGCACTCTCTACGTCACTGTCGAGCCGTGCCTGATGTGCGCCGGGGCTTTGGCGTGGAGCCAGATAGGACGCATCGTCTACGGAGCGTCCGACGACAAGCGCGGCTACCACACGATGTGCGCCAACCCATTCCATCCGAAAACCGAAGTAGAGGGCGGCATCCTCGCCGGCGAATGCGCCGCCCTCATCACCACCTTCTTCCGCAGCAAACGCTGAAACAAATTCGATTTTCCACAATAAAAATCCCGCGATGATCATATTTTTTGCGATAGTATGCACAATCCTGTTCATGTGGACATTGTGGCTTCTTTCAAAAAATAAGTCATACGGATGCGGCTGTGCCCTGTCAGGATTGGCAATTCTCGCTTTCATATTTGGCTGGGCTCAAAAAGACGGATTTTGGGAAATTGCCGCACTGGCAATCATTCCGATAGCGATTGGACTGACTGTCGGACTTATTTACAGCAACAGGGAGGAAAAACGCAAGAAAGCCGCGGAAGAGGCACGGAAGGCAAGAGAGGCGGAAAGGATGGAAAAATCCGTAACACGGTCTATTTGGCTTTCAGAAGTGGAATATTGGCTGACACCTAAAGAAATAAAGCAAATACCATATCTTCCTAACAATCTCAAACTTACAGCCTACAACGATGATGCAACAGGCAAATTGAAAGAAATCAGGGTTATTGTAGACCGACAAACAATAGGCCTTATTCCGAAAGAATTGGAGGGCGAGATATTACCTCTTATAATGGAAAACCGTATAACATTTGCCACATTCCCCGAAACTTATTACAACCGGAAGCGATGTACCGGACATGTGAAAATGAATCTAAGCTACATCCCATTCGACTCTGATTATTGTCTTTCCTGAAATTGCCATATTCTTCGTTATTTACGGAAAAACAGCAATTGAACGATTCCCCGACCCGCCAACCGCCGTGACATCCCCGCCTTGCGGCTGCCCCGGATTTGTCCCGGCTTCTGAAAGCGACAAGGGCTCAAACCGCCGTCAACAGGCAATCTGAACCCTTTCTCTGTCGGGGTGACTGGATTCGAACCAGCGACCACACGCCCCCCAGACGTGTACTCTAACCGGACTGAGCTACGCCCCGATTTTGCAGTGCAAAGGTAAGGATAATTTCCGTGTCCGCAAATTTTTTTAAGGCCATTATGCAACAGGCAGCGCAATCTGCGGATTTTTTTGTCACAAAAATGGAGGAAACACTACGGAAAACCGTAGTTTTTAGGCGGATAGCAACAGTTTTCAGCGAAAATCCGCCAAAACTGTCACACTTAATTCCTATCTTTACTGACAGAATCATTAACATAAAAAACACGACTTATGAAAAGGCTCCCTATAGCCATCCTTATATCAGCCGCATTATGGACAGGATGCGGACATCAGGAGAAAGCGGACGTATGGCGCGCTTTTGACGAATGTACTGCCCTCTACAACGCTTCCGACACCACCGGCGCATGGCCCGCCGCGCTGCGCCGGGCGGAAAGGCTCTCGGCAGGATGCGGCGACAGTGCCGTAACAGGCGAATTGTACTATCAGAAAGCGTGCTACGACATATCGCGCGGCACGGGCGACAGCGTGGGCTTCTTCCTTGAAAAGGCGGTTGAATGCTACGGCAACTCCGACAACAACGACGGCAAGGCAAAAGCCGGCCTGACATACGCCCAGTATCTGAATATGCTGAGCCGCTACGACGATTCCGAAAAGAGCCTCAAAACGGCTCTCGGGTATGCTTCCGGCAACGACAGCCTCCGCGCGCTAATCACCGCAGAACTGATGTTCCTGAAAATATCAAGCGGCGACATGAGAGGAGCCGTAGGCTACAGCCACACGGTACTCCCGCTGCTGCTGCAATCGGGCGACACGAGCAGCTACATCGTGGCGTGCGGAAACACCGGAGTAGCATACCGCCGTCTGGGGATGAACGATTCGGCAATGGCGGTCTATAAAAACGGACTCGACATAGCCATGAAATTCCACGACGAGGAATCCACATCGTATCTGCTCAACAACCTATCCGTGCTCTATTGCGAGCAAGAGCGGTACGGCGAAAGCCTGCAATACGCCCGGCAGGCGGCAAAACACTCAGAACAGGCAGGAGCCGAGATAGAATACCTGTCCGCTCTTGCCAACGAGGGCATCACTTACAGCAAGATGGGCGACAGCGGGAAAGCGGTGTCGCTGCTGCGCAACGCCTACGACCGCGGGGAAGCCGTCAACTACTACCCTGCGCAACTGAAAACCATCAACCATCTGCTCGACGCGTACATGCAGCTCGGACGCTACGACTCGGCTGCCGTCTACATAAAGAAAGGCGAAGAAATGGCAGCCAAGCTGCCGCCATGCAACAACGGAGCTGCCGGAATACTGGAAGCGAAAGCCCACTTACAGGAAGCGACAGGCGACTACCGCGGGGCACTGGCTACAATCGCCCGGATAGAAACGCTCGCGAACCACAACATAGTGATTCCCGCTTATAAATTGAACGTCCTGAAATCACGCTGCCACGCCGGACTCGGCGACTACCGCAACGCCTACCTGCTGGCATCGGAAGCCCGCGAAGGGCTGGATTCGGCAAGAAGCGGAGAGGCCGAGCGCAAATTGTCGGAATATACCGCACGTTTCCGCACTCAGGAAAAGGAATTGGAGATAAGCCGCCTGACAGAAAGCAACCTGCGGCAGGAATCGCACATAATGAAACTCACGGCAATAATAATAGCGATAGCCGCAATAGCCGTCTCCGGAATAATCATACTGCTATACCGCCGCCGCTCGACACGCCAGAAAACAGAAATACTGCTCGCGCGCAAATACATCGACGGTCTGGAAAGCGAGCGCACCCGCCTTGCACGCGAGCTGCACGACGGAGTGTGCAACGACCTCCTTGCGCTCGGAATGGAAATGAAATCCGGCAAGCCTGACAGCAAACAGGCTATCGGACAAATAGAAAGCATACGCGACAACCTGAGGCAAATCTCGCACGAGCTCATGCCCCCGTCGTTCAAGCATGCCGACATCGACGAAATCCTTTCCGACTATATAAGCCACATAAGCTCTGAAAACATCAGATTCACATACGAGCCGGAAGGCAAGGGATGGGAATCCATACCGCCGGCGACGGCCTACGAGCTATACCGCATAACGCAAGAAGCCGTATCCAACATCTTGCAACATTCCGGGGCGACGGAAGCCAAGATAGCCCTGTCGCTTTCCGCGGACAACTGCCTGACCCTTGCCATTTCCGACAACGGAAACAATCCGGCAGAAAACGAAGGCGACGGCGTAGGCATACGCACAATGCGTGACCGCGCGGCAAGCATCGGCGGAACACTTACTTACAACACCGGCGAGAAAGGGACAAACCTGTCAATCGTCATAAAAACCGACACCAATGCAATCTAAAAATCCACGCAAAACCAACATTCTCATCGTCGACGACCATCAAATAGTCGCCCATGGGCTGCAAGCCCTGCTTTCGCGCGAGAACTGCGTAAAAAGCATCGACACGGCAACGACTGCCGAAAAAGCCTTACTTCTCTCAAAAAAGAAGAGCTATGGCATATACATCATCGACGTGGAGTTGCCCGACATTTCCGGCTTGGAATTAACTGAACGACTGCAAGCCATATCGCCGGAAGCATCTTTCATCTTCCACACCATGCACGAAGAGATATGGACAATCAAAGCCATGATGGCGGCCGGAGCCGACGCGATAGTGCTGAAATCCGACGACCTAAGCGACCTGACCGCCGCCGTGAAAGCCGTAGCCACCGGCAACAGCTATTACAGTCAGCGTTTTGAAGATTACTGCCGACGGTTTGAAAGCCGGCAGATGCCGTCGCCGCATGAACTTGAAATATTGAGAGCGATAGCCAAAGGCGAGAGCACCAACGACATAGCCCGCCGCATGTGCATCTCGCCCAATACCATAGAATACCACCGCAAACGGCTGTTCCGCAAACTCGGCGCGACGAACATGGCCGACATGGTGGCCCGCGCCATCGAACACGGCCTGTTAGTGATTTAGCGCCTTTTCCGTTTTTTCAGCCAGAAGTAGTAGCCGGTGAGAGGCAGCGACGCTCCTATGAGCGAGGCTACGAAATACAAGATTTTTGTAGCCGTACCGCCCCAAGAGCCAGTGTGGAACGCATAAATCCAGCTTTTCATTTTGCTGCTCCGCGGCTGTTCGGCATAGACGGTTATTTGCTCTATCCTGCCATCTGTGCGGTTGAACTTTGCAATGTCCTGCTTCCGCAAGCCTGTACCGCCAAGCGTGATTTTTGCAGAAGAAGCCGATAATGCAACCGACTCACAACCGGCATATCTCCGCCCGATTTCCGAAAGGGCTTTGTCCCAGACAGTAAAATCGTATCCACTCCGTTTTTCCGGTTCTGAATTGCGGGTTGACGGACGTTGCCGCTGCTGCTCCACCCCGAATGCCGAGTAAAAAGCCGTGCGATACCAGCCGAACGACCACGTCAGCCCGGTCAACGCCATCACGAGCAAGAAGACAGTAGAATAAAAGCCGAGCGACACGTGGGTGTCGTACCAGAAACGGTAGCGGCTCTTTCCTGTCTTAACCGAAAGCCTTTGCCGCAGCATCCTGACAGTTTTCGGGAACCATATCACTAAACCGGTAACAAGGATGAACACCATCACAAGGGTGGATATGCCAACCACCATCTTTCCTACAGTTTTCTCCCCTTTCTGCGGAGGTACATCCATCAGCCAGCGGTGCAACTGCCGCATAGCGGTGAAAAAAGCGTAATTCCTTTCCCAGCCTTTCACTTCTCCCGTATAGGGATCGACATAAAGCGGCCTCCTGTGCATATCCTCGAAAGTCACGGCATACGACAATCCTTCCCTGCCCGGGACCGTCAACCCCGAAATCCGCAACGTGTCGGGAACCTGAGTTTTCACAGCCGCTATTATTTCCGAAGGACGCATACGTTCCTGCCCCTCAGAATGCTCCGAAGCATAAATGTCCCGATTGAGCCATTGCTTTATTTCCTGCTCGAAAACGAGGGCAGCCCCCGACAGGCATATCACGGTGATGAATATGCCCACGGGGACTGACAGCCACAAATGCAGTCTTGAAAACAGCTTTCTCATTGTTTCTTTATTCGGGCCACTCCTTTGATTGATTCGGCGTTTACTTCCAATCCACGTTTCATCACGCCATCGGAACTTACTGTGTAAAGCGCGGGTTTCATCGATGATGTCTCTATTCCGAACGTCACGCTTCTTTTGTCTTTTTCTATCATGTAGAACAGAGCGACATCGGTAATGTCGGACGGCACGTTCTCAACCCATGAGAACTCTGTTGTCGCCGCGTCGTAGATGGCAAATTGAGTGCGCGGGGCTGATGTGGAAACGTCATCGCCCGCGTTGCTGAACATTTGCAGGCAGAATTTTGTGCCGCCGAGATAATAGCTGCGCCATACGCGGTGGCCTCCCGATTTTTCTTGCAGGTTGACATAGTAGCTGTCGTCGAATCCTGTCGGCTTGCCGTTTTCCACTTTCAGTTTCAGCACCGTTGAAGGCGGAATGGCGCCGTCGCTTGCGTTGCTGATATTGCCTTGCGCGAATACATATATGCTGCCGTCGTCGGTTGGCTCGATGCCGGTTTCAGTGCGTGAGCGGCTGTTGCCTTTCACCTGTCCCGACGGTTTGTCGGCATTGTTGCGCACAAGCAGGCTGTTGAATTTCAGGAATTCTTTTTCCGAATCCGACGGATCGAGTGTGAATACTCCGATGTAGGTGTTGAACGCGAGTTCGGTAGTGGTGGTTTTCGACGACGGCTCGCGCTTGGTTGTCATCCCCACGAGCACGTAGTCGCCATATTGCGCGATGTCGGAGAATGTGGTGTGCTCCGCCACTTGGCCGCGCCATGCGCTGTTGGAGGCGTCGGTGTTGATTTTTCCGTGATTTGTTATCACGGCTTGCGATTCAGTGTCAATGAGTTTGATGCGCTCGTATGCAATGTCGTTTTCCGATGCGTTTGTGGCCGCCACAAAATAGTTGCCCACCACGCCGCGCGCTTTCACATCACCGTCGAGATTGAATTCGTTGCGTTTCGCAATGTTGTATCCGGCATCCAAGCCCCATGAGGCTGAAATGGTACTTATTCCGGCCGAGCCTTGCGACCCGTAGTTGATATTGTACAGATATTTGTCGTTTACAGCCGTATAATCTTGATTGCCGGACACTTCTTGCCTGTTGTGGCTGCTTGTCTGGCCGTCGATTGAGCCTTGTGAGATGTCGCTGACCTGTTTCAGATAGCCTACGTCGTCGCCCGATGCGTAAGCCACTATGTAGACATATTCGCCGTCGCCGGTTTCCGGCACGCCTCCTCCTTCTCCGCCTTTTGGCTCGTCGGAGCATGATACGGACAGCAATCCCGTTGCGAGGGTTGCGCTTAGAATGCTAAAAAATCTTTTTTTCATATACTTATTTAGTTTTATTGTTTTGACTGTCATTTGCTGAAATTATATCCTATTTTGATGCCGAACGACCGTCCGGGTTTCTGCAGGTTGAAATTGTCGTAAAGAGCCTCATTGAAAATGTTGCGGCATTCCAACGATACCGTGAAGTTATGCGTCTTCCCGAAATTGTAGCTCACAAAGATGTCGTGCGACAGTTGCATGGGGACAGTGGAGTCGCCGTTATAGCTCGGCCAGTCGAGATAGAACTCGTGGATGTAGTTAAGTGCGTATTGTATGTCGAGCATGGAGCCTTTAAGCGCCACATCGCGCAGCGTCACACCGGCTTCGGCATTGCCGTACATATACGGTTGGTTGGGGATTCGGTCGCGGTAGATGGTGCTTTCCACGTTGGTGCCTGATTTGTAGCGTGTCATGTTGCGCATGTCGTAGTAGCAGAAGTTGCCGCCAAGATGTATTAAGTCGCGGAAAGAATAGCGCAATCCGAAATCTGCCCCCAAACTGCGCACACTGCCCTCGTTGACCGATGAGGCCGTGCCTTTGGTCTGACTCACGGTGCGGCGTATGTAGTCGGTGACGTTTCTGTATTGGAATGTCGCGTCTGCCGTTAGTTGGTGGTCGGCAATGCCGGCGGTGCTGAATGTCATGCCGAGATTTATGTTGTCGCTCGCTTCCGGCTTTAAATCAGATGTGCCCAACTCCAGTCCGTCGCCGTCGCCAAACAGCTCTCGGCTTGTTGGCAGACGGTAGGTGTGCTCATACGACGCTTTGAGCTGCACGAAACGCCCGGCAAAATAGGTGGACGCTATTCCCCCTCCGAAATAGCTGTCGGTGCGGCTGTGATGCGATACCGACTGCCCGTCGTCGGAATCCACGTATGCCTCGACGTGGGATGTGTAGTTTTTGACGAATATCGATGTGTTCCATACGGAGCGGTAATCGTATTTGTAGCTCAATCCGAGAACGTTTTTGAAATTTTCCGACGGATACCGGTCGGAAAGTTGCGCTTCTGATTCCACCTCATTGTGGCCTTTTCGCGAGAATGTGGTCAGGGTGTTGCTTAACGATATGGCGTGTCCATGCGCCGGCATCAGGCCTGCTTTGAGATTTATTGCCCCGTTGCGGTCGCGATAATGGTATTTCATGTATGAGCGCTCGCCCGGCAAATTGTTGTCGTGCGGCTTGAATTGTCCCAACCAGTTGTAGTTGCCTCTGACGGTGTCGGCGGCGAATGATTTTCCGAAATTGTAATTGCCGTTGAGCGACACTCTTAGTCCTTTCAATACGTTGAATTTCTTTTCGTAGGCGATTGACGGAAGCAATGTCGTCGCCGTGTTGTAGCGCCCTCCGAACACGAAATCCATTGTTGAGGCATTTTGTATCTCTTTGTACTCATATCCTCCGATAAATCCGAATATCAGACGGTCAGCCCATTTTTTGTCTGTAACTCCCAATTTCAGGACTACGGCCTCGTTGTGATAAGCTCCGTGAAAACGCCTCACCTCTCTTGTGCCGGGCAGATAGTTGTCGGTCGCGAAATCGAGGATTTTGGCGTTGACTTTATAGTCGTTGTCGGAATAGTTTTGATAGGGGTTGACCATGAAATAGAAACCTTTTTTTGTGGTATGCTCCACCAATGCGCCCGATTTATGGGTGTTGAAAGAGCCGTAAGAGTAAGAGGCGTTTATGCGTGTGCGCTTGGTGTTGTCGGTCACTATGTTTATCGCTCCTCCTATGGCGTCGCCTCCCAATTCTATGGGTACTACCCCTTTATAGACTTCGATGCGTTTTGCCATGCCGGCAGGAATGTTGTTGAGTCCGAAGGCCGAGCCCATGCCGTCCATCGGCATACCGTCGATGAATATTTTCACGTGCTTCCCGGAGAAGCCGTTGAGCGACACGTTGATGTCGGAGCCCAAGCCTCCCGTTTCGCGTATTTTTATTCCGCTTATCTTGTCGACTACCTGCGAAAGGTCGAGCGTTGTGGATTTGTATTTGTCGGTTTCCATCATCTGTACGTTATAGGCAAGCCGTGCCACCCGCTCTCCCTCGCTCAGACCGCGCACAACCACTTCTTCGAGCGACAGCGACGGCTCTTCGAGCTCAAATGTCAGACGGTATTTCTCTGACGGCTCTATTGCTATTTCTTTTGTCATTTGGGAGTAGCCCGTATAACTTGCTTTCAGTGTGTAGTTGCCCGGCTCGCGTACAGTGAGCACGTATTTTCCCAATGAGTCTGTCGCGCAGCTTGCCACGAATTTGCCGCTGTCTTTGTCGCGCAATTCCACTATGGCGTATTCAAGCGGTTGCCCGGTCGGCTTGTCGATGACTTTGCCGGTTATTCTCGAATTGTCGTGCCGCGCGAAAGCCGTCACCGGCAATATGAGCGTTAAGAAAAGAAGCAGGAAGAATCTTATGACAGGTTCTTGATGTTTCATCTGTTGAATTATTTTAGCGTTACCAAATTTTGAGAATGCAAAGTTATTGGCATCACAAAAGCGCATCAATCGCAAGTTATTGCTATTTGGCAGGCATCAGAGCCCACGCGACTAACCATTTCAAGGTATCAGGCTTAAAAACGGAAAGAGCCGCCAGCGATGTGCCGACGGCTCTTGTATCAAATTGTGACCTAAGACCACGCCATGATTACTGACGGCCGGAAGTAGCCACGTTGCGGTCGATTTTCTTAACCAGACCTTGAAGCACCGCACCCGGGCCAAGCTCAACGAACTCGGTAGCTCCGTCAGCAATCATCTGTTGCACAATCTGCGTCCATTTCACCGGAGCGGTGAGCTGCGCTATAAGGTTGGCCTTGATTTCTTCTGCATCGGTATGCGGCTTAGCGTCGACATCCTGATATACCGGGCAAGAAGGAACAGAGAATTCCGCGGCGTTGATGGCGGCGGCAAGCTCGTCGTGGGCAGGCTGCATCAGCGGAGAGTGGAAAGCTCCACCTACCTTCAATTTCAAGGCGCGGCGCGCACCTGCTGCAAGAGCCTTTTCGCAAGCTGCGTCTATGCCCGATTCTGTTCCCGAAACGACAACCTGTCCCGGACAGTTATAGTTTGCCGGAGCAACAATGTCGTCGATAGAATCGCAAATCTCCTCAACCTGCTCGTTGGTCAAGCCAAGAATAGCCGCCATTGTCGACGGTTGAGCCTCGCAAGCTTTCTGCATGGCCATCGCGCGGATGGAAACCAGCTTCAAACCGTCCTCGAACGACAAAGCGCCGGCAGCCACAAGAGCGGAAAATTCGCCGAGGGAGTGACCGGCAACCATATCGGGCTTGAACTCCTCGCCCATAGTCTTCGCGAGAATCACAGAATGCAAGAAAATGGCAGGCTGGGTAACCTTTGTCTGGCGAAGGTCTTCCTCTGTCCCGGCAAACATGAGATCGGTGATACGAAATCCGAGGATTTCGTTTGCTTTTTCAAATAATTCTTTTGCTGTCGCATTGTTGTCGTAGAGGTCCTTACCCATACCTACGAACTGCGCCCCTTGTCCGGGGAATACAAATGCTTTCATTCTTCTATATGTTTAAAATTGACAATTCTTTAGCCGCCGCAAAATTACAACTTTTCCAATAATCAACAAAATAGTGTGTCAACGCCTGTGGCATTGACAGGTTAAGGGTTAGAGGGTTAATGGTTAATGGTTAGAACGAGTGCGACCGCTATGCGGCTATGCCGCTTTTTTCTCGACAAAGCATAAAAAAGGGTTACAGGCGCATAACCTGTACCCCTTAACCTATAACCTGTGGCAAAAGCCACAATAGCCATCAACCTGTAACCACAAGCCTTCAGGCTTGTAAAACTATCGTGTTCCTCCTGCCCACCATACTTTCTCGGTGAACACATACATGCCGTCGCCGTAGAGGTCGGCCACATTCGGATTGGCAATCACGTCGCTGTTGCCATACGGATAGCGCACCGGCCAGCGGTTGTTGCCGCCCTGAGTGTTGTAGCCGTTGGTCAGCTGCACATAGTCGCCGGCATTGCCGAGTGCCTCCATACGGCGGAAATCGTTGTAAGTCTCGATTTGCTCGTCGCGGCATTGCGACAGGTATTTCTGAATCATTATCTCTTTCAGCGCATTCTCGGAAAGACGGCTTGCGAGCGATGCCACATAGTCGGCGGCCGTGCCGTTGACAGCTACACCGAAGCTACCATAGTCGGCAAACGAAGCCTCAACCGCAGCAGCGAAATCTTCCGAATAGTCGCTTCCGTTGCGTGCCTCAAGCTCGGCAAGGATGAAGTAAAGCTCCGCTTTGCTCATCATATGGATAGAAGCTGACTCTCCTTCCGCAAATGAATATACATTGAGCCATGCCGGAAGGGCGAAACCTTGGCCCTCGGCAGTTCCATAGACAGTGCGCGCGTCCTCCAAATCGCCCGGCACAGCAACCTCGGTGGCCAGCACTTCTCCCTGATAAGCCCACGGAGTCGAATAAACATCGATACGAGGGTCGTTGCGGTCGTTCATCAGGTCGGCAACGGTCTTCGACGAAGCGTTGTAGTTGCGGTCGCCCCAGAAAGCCGCCCACGGATTGCAGTTAGATGAAGCGTATGAGGTAAATCCTGTGATTTCCGCGCCATCGAAACCAAGCTCTTTCGCCTTCTGTGCCGCTGCAAGGGCATTTGCGGCAGCATTCTGGTCCACAGCCATAAGGTGGAGATTGTAGCGGGCTTTCAAAGCGTAGGCAAAAGCAATCCACTTGTCAAGGTCGCCGTTATAAAGGATGTCCTGACTGCCTGCAAAAGCCACACCGTCAGCCTTGGCCGATTCCAAATCGGCGATGGCACCGTCAAGATAGCTGAATATAGTCGTATATACGTCCTGCTGCTTGTCGACTTTCGGCTGGGTGTTCTCGGTGGCTTCCGAGCAAGGGATGTCGCCGAACAGGTCAGTCAATATGCCGTAATTGAGGGCAAGCAAAGTCTTCACCATGCCGCGCACATCGACATATTCAGGATACAAACCGCCTTCTTCTGCCTTTGCAAGGGCAAGTTTAAGGTTGTTGATGTTGTAGTATGTGCTGTTCCACTCATTGTTGCAGGTGCTTGAGCTTGCTGTCTGCGACACGTTGCGTATTTCAAGGTTGTAGAACTGGTTCAGGCCCACGCCGACAAGCTGCTCCGTGAGCGACGATGCAACCCACGCAAGGTTGCCGCTCACCGTAGAGTAACCTGTGGACATTATTCCGTCGGTCAGTTGCAAGGCGGGATTAATCATCTCGTTCGCCGGGTTGTCGGGCCTCTTATTGATGTCGTCCATCACGTCCTCGCACGACGCGAGCGACAATGAAAGAAGAGCTGCTGCCAAATATATGTATTTTTTCATTTTACTCTATTTTAAATTGGTTAGAATGACAATTTTATACCGCCACCGAAACTCATTGTCTGCGGCACTGAATAATTCTCGAAGTATCCGCCTCCGTTGTTGTTGCCGAGCGACGATTCAGGGTCGAACTCAGGCAATTTCGACCATACCAGCACGTTGCGTGCGAAGCCGTAGACAGAGATGTCGAACACTCCCATCTTAGGCAGGTCGTAGGTAAGCGTCAGGTCGCGCATCTTCAGGAAGCTCGTGTCGTAGACCGAAGCCTCAGCTATGTCGCCCACAGTCGAGTAATAAGTCTGCGCGTCGACCATTCCTGACCATTCCTCATATACAGGATTCTCGTCAGTCCCGGTGTTGATTACACCCGACACCCACACGCCGCCGTTGTCGCGCGCCTCGGCAGTGCGCTTAGTAGCTCCGAACGTATCCATCACGCCGAGCGTACCGTGATACATCTTTCCGCCATGCTGCCAGCTCCAAGTGGTCGCCAACGAAACGCGCTTGTAGCGCACGTTGAGATTGAAGCCCATATTGAAGTCGGGCGAGCATTCGCCGAGGTTGATGTCGCCGGCCGTTGCCTGCGGGGCATAGCCGTTGTCAGGATTGAGGATGATGCGTCCTTCCGGGTCGCGTGCAAAGCCGATACCGTAGATTATCGGATAGGTAGAGCCTACTTCCGCACGGATTTGCGGAGTATGGTAGCCGGTAAGCATGATAGATTCCACACCGTTGGCAAGTTTGGCCACATAGTTGTGAATCTTGGTGAACGACGCACCGAAGTCCACGGTCCAGTCCTTGTTCTCGTAGATTGTCGCGCTCAAGTTGATTTCGTGCGAGTTGGTCTTGATTTGTCCGCCATTGGTGAGCATGTATTGATAACCGCTCGAACCGGCCTGCGGCACTTGCATAATCTGGTCAGTCACGTCCTGATAGCTGTAAGTGTAATCCAAGCGCAGACGGTCGTTGAAGAAGCTGAGGTCGATACCCGCCTCGACGTTCTTGGTGTTCTGCGGCTTCAGGTTCTCATCGTATGCGATGAAATACGGCACGAAAGTGGTCACGCCATTATACGGATAGAGCAAAGGATATCCCATATACATTCCGCTGCCGTAGCTCGGCGTGTAGAAGAAGTTGTCCATATAACCTCCTGCTTGTCCCACCTGTGCGAACGATGTGCGGATTTTTCCGAGCGAAAGCACGGAGCTGTTGTTGAACGCCGGGAGCTGCGTGAAAATCCACGAAAGCGAAACCGACGGATAGAAGAAGCTGCGTGCTCCGCGCGGCATCGACGACAGCCAGTCGTTACGCCCCGTAACCGACAGGTAGAGCATGTCTTTCCACGAGAGGTTCGCGCTTCCGAACACACCAATCATTCGCTCGGCGTATGTAGCCTCCTGCGAGGAGAACGAAGTGGCGTTGCTGATGGTAGGCATGCCGTAGAAAGCGAAGCCCGTACCCTCATATCGCCAGTTGCGCTGCTGCTGGTGGTTGATTTCGTTGCCGAGCACAACATCCAAAGCCCACTCGTTGTCGCCGCCAAAGCGTGCCGACAGGTTGGCTGTGATAAGGTTGTTGAACGTGTTGTTGGTCACGCCTTGGTTCAGAATGTGGCCGCTGCCGTAGCTTGCCGAGCCCACCTCATCGACCTCGCTGTTGTCGTTGGTATATACATCCAGACCGGCCTGCTCGCGCACGAAGAATGTAACCGCCTCGTTCTCTATCTTCGGACGGTATTCCAAATAAGCGTTGCCGAACACACGGTTGGTATGCTGCAAGTACTCATTGTTTTCCGCCCACCAGTAAGGATTGTTAAACGAAGTGGCGCGGAAAAGCACCTGAGAAGTCGGGTCGCCCGGAAGATGCGTAGGCACGCCTTTCAGGTCGTATTCGGCAGGAGCGGAATAAACCACGTTCATGATACCCGAGTTTCCGCCCGGTGCAGTATTTATCTTAGTGCTTGTATAGTTTACGGAGAATCCTGTCTTCAACACGTCGTTGATAGTCCAGTCAACCAATCCGCGCGCTCCCCAACGGTCCATGCCGGTGGAAGGAATCACACCGTCCTGATGGGCGTTGCTAAGGCTGAACGAATAACTTGCCTTGCCGGCATTCTGCGAAATGTTGACAGTGGTATTCTCTGTGAAGCCGGTATTGAAGAAATCGCTTACGTTGTCGTGTATCGTAGGACGTACCCATCCCGTGCCGTCGCCATATCCAGCGCTGGCGTATGTCGGGTTATAGTACATTCCATCGTGTCCGTTGCCGTTACCGCCGTAAGTCGGGTCATTGGGCAATTCGCTGATTTTCGGACCCCAAGTCGATGAGGAAGAAGGACTGTAAAGCCCGCCCGAGCCCTGCGCGTATGTAGTCTGATGTTCGAAAGGACGGGAAACGAGGTCTGCGCTGAAGCTCGTTGTGAGCGTCACGCGAGGCTTGCCAACTTCGCCGGAGCCGCGCTTGGTGGTGATAAGAATCACACCGTTGGAAGCACGGATGCCGTAAAGAGCGGAAGCCGCCTGTCCTTTCAATATGTTGATTGATTCGATGTCTTCCGGGTTGATGTCGATTGAACGCTGCGAATAAGTCGTACCCGAAACGGCATCATTGCTGTAGTTGCGGAAGTCGGACTCGGTGCTGACCGGCATACCGTCAATCACATACAACGGCTGGTTGGTCTGCTCGAAAGAGCGCGCGCCGCGGATTATAATGTTGGTCGATGCGCCCGGCATACCTGAAGAAGGACGTATATCGACACCGGAAACCTTGCCTTGGATTGCATTAGCAAGGTCGGTCGTACCTTTAGTATTAAGGTCTTCCGACTTCAAATCCTGAACGGCATAGCCAAGTGCCTTGCGTTCGCGCTTCATACCGAAAGCTGTCACTACTACCTCTTCGAGCTCATTGGTGCTGTCCTCCATCTTGACAACCATACCGTCAACAGCATCGAGGGTCTGGGTTTTCATACCTACGTAGGAAACTGTAACTTGCTTCACATCGTCGGCAAGGACGATGGCAAAGTTTCCATCAAAGTCGGTGGCACTTCCGTTGCCTCCTCCTACCGGCAAGACGGTAGCACCGATTAACGGCTCTCCGTCGGCCGCATAAACAACCTGTCCTTTTATTTCGCGTTCTGCCAACGCATTTAAAGACATGAAACAGGTTGCAAGCAAACACAAAACAATCTTTTTCATCTTAAAAAATTAAATTAATAAACCGCTTTAACCTATTGGAGCGCAAAATTACGGCACAGTGGCAATAAGTTGCAAATAAATCAAAAACATTAACTTTTTGCTTGCAAAACAATACAAATATCGGCAATTGAAAAGTTTAACCGTCAATATTCATAAAATTAGCATAACCTGCCATTGAAGCTAAATATCCGCCGCAATATCTTATGCAAAATCAGCTTCATTTACCATCAAAGTTCTAAAAAACAACATTTTACAAAATCTGCCCCATCCTGATTATAAAATGAAAGCTGCTTGTTTCTTAAATGTTAATTTTTAACAAACAAAATGTTAACGCAAAAGCGGATTATATGTTATACAACATAGTTTTCCAGCAGAATCGTCCTGTTTTAAAACAGTTTAACACACCAACGACCTGATTGCAGCACTCATACATACGCATTAAATTGGTGTTCGCTAAAAAATCAGGAAATAGTTGCATTGTGTTAATTCATAGAGGCTTAATGACTCTGCGTGAAGCGGGCTTGCCTTTGGGAATAAGAGAGCCTTATAAAGGCTCCGGAATTGTAACCCCATACAAGCGGAGCGCAGCTTGGGGTGAGGCGGCTCTGACCCCAACACGGCCTCGTGGAGGTCGCACTTTAAAGTTCAGAGTTGAAAGTTTAGAGTTGAGAGAGTTGCATACCCTCAACATTCAACACTCTACTCTCAACACTTATAGACCTCCACGAGGCCGATACCTTTGTATGCTTGTTGCCCACGGCCAAGGCCGTGGGTTACGCATTAACAGCCCCCACGGGGCTGGGGCGGCAGCACATTACACCCCATAAACCGAATGCCCATATTTTTAGCGGACGCCAATAGTTTGAAAACTCCGTTTTCGTTTGTCTTTG
>ULWB01000755.1_pt1 | contig 16293 bp, 7 predicted proteins | sample 1959891 | NCBI WGS metagenome assembly ULWB01 (sample SAMEA4835799, study PRJEB28245) | human gut metagenome | biome: gut microbiome; material: fecal sample | place: Denmark | collected 2008 | reverse complement strand
CTACATACAGCGTGCCGAGCTCAACGGCAAGCCTCTCGACGACTGCCATATCGACTTCAGTGATATTACATCGGGCGGTGAGCTCGTGCTGTATATGGGTCCGCAACCGAACAAGAACTTCGGTACTGCCGACTCCACAGCACGCTGATACTCTGCCGGTACGTGCCGACACACATACAATCACGCTCCGGCATACATATAATGAAGACAGACAGACAACCATAAAACCTACCTATGATGAGAAACCGTGTCTATGCCCTCCTTCTGGCGGTGCTCTCCTGCACCTTTGTGCAGGCTGCCGGCAAGTCGTCGCCGTTCACCGTTGACGGCCTCAAGTGTGAGAATCTGCGTGCCCCGTTGGGCATCGACAACACCTCGCCCCACTTCAGCTGGTTGCTCCATACGCCCGGCCGGGGCGACCGTCAGACAGCATACGAGATACAGGTGGCGTCAGACGCCGCGCTGCTTTCCGCCGGACGGCCCGACATGTGGGCATCGGGCAAGGTGGCGTCGGGCAAGAGTGTGATGGTGGAATACGCCGGACGCACGCTCATGCCGCGCTGCATATATTATTGGCGTGTGCGTTCATGGAACAAGGACGGCGTGGTTTCGGCATGGAGCAGGGTGTCGCGCTTCAGCGTGGGAGCACTCGGCGGACTCACCGGACGCTTCGTTGGCATGGCCAAAGGCAACGGCGACATGCGCTCGCCACTCATCCGCAAGAAGATAAAGGTGACGCCCGGCGCTACCGTACTCGCCCATGTCAACTCGCTGGGCTATCATGAGTTGTACGTCAACGGGCGCAAGGTGGACGACAGCGTGCTCTCGTCGGCAGTGTCGCAGCTCGACCGCCGCTCGCTCATCGTCACCTATGACATAACTCCATGCCTGCTTTCCGGAGCAGCGGAAGCCGACATCGTGATATGGGCGGGGCAGGGATGGTATAAGCCCACCACGTTCGGCGCAGTTTACGGAGGTCCGCTCGTGAGGGCAGACATCGACGAGGTGGACGGTCAAAGCTGGCGCACCATAGCACGCACCGATACCACCTGGACCGCAGCATCGGGCGGATATGCCGACACCGGCACGTGGAACGCCCTGCAGTTTGGCGGTGAGCGTGTGGACGATCGCATCGTTCCGACCGACATGAGCACCGAATCGCTCGACCGCCGCGCGTGGTATCGTGTGGCAGAGGTGGCTGTACCGGGCATGCAGGCCACGCCTCAGATGTGCGAGAGCGACACCATCATCAGCACCGTGCGCCCTGTGTCGGTCACCAAGACCGCCGACGGCGCGTGGCTCATCGATATGGGGCGCGTGTTCACGGGTTGGTTGAGACTCAGTCCTGGCGACATGCCCGCCGGCCGAGAGGTGCGCATGGAGTATGCCGACCATATATTCCCGGACAAAGGTTTTGAGTCGCAGGGCGAGAGCGACATATACATCACCGCCGGCAGACAGGGCGAGACGTTCTGCAACAAGTTCAATCATCACGCCTTCCGGTACGTCCGTGTCACCGGTACGGAGAAGCGTCCGCGCTGCACGGGCTTGCAGATATCGGGCGGATATGAGCCCGCCGCGAGCTTCGAGTGCTCCGATGCCGACCTCAACGCCATACACAATATGATATTCCGCACCCTGCGTTGTCTGACATTCAGCGGCTATATGGTGGATTGCCCGCACCTCGAGCGCACGGGATATGGAGGCGACGGCAACTCGTCTACCATGACCCTACAGACCATGTACAATGTCGCACCTACATATTACAACTGGCTTCAGGCATGGGGCGACGTTATAGATCCCGACGGTTCGCTGCCACACGTGGCTCCGGCGGGCGGCGGTGGAGGCGGACCTTACTGGTGTGGATTCATCATAAAGGCTCCGTGGCGCACCATGCTCAACTATGGTGACGACCGAACCATGCGCCTGCGCTATGCCGACATGTGCAGTTGGCTATCGTATGTCGACCGCTACACCACCGACGGACTGCTCGGCCGCTGGCCCGACACGCACAACCGCATCTGGTATCTGGGCGACTGGCTCACTCCGGCCGGTGTGGATGCCGGCGACGGAAGGTCGGGGGAGCTGGTGAGCAACTGCTTCGTGAGCGACTGTCTGGAGTCGATTACGCGAATTGCGCGCATATTGGGACACACTGCCGACGCCGATGCTTTTGAACAACGGAGGCTGAAGCTCAACCGCACCATACACAACCGTTTCTACAATGCCGCCGACTCCACATACGCTACCGGCTCGCCGCTCGACATGTCGTATGCCATGCTCACAGGTGTAGTGCCCGACTCGCTTTATGAAGGCGTGCACCGCAAACTGGTTGAACTGTCGCGCGGAAAGTACCGCACCCACATAGCCGTAGGTCTGACGGGCGTGCCTGTATTCACCGAGTGGGCTACGCGCAACCATGAGACCGAACTGATGTACGACATACTGAAGCAGCGCGACTATCCCGGTTACCTTTATATGATAGACAACGGCGCCACAACCACATGGGAGAGTTGGAACGCCGACCGTAGCCGTGTGCACAACTGCTACAACGGTATAGGCACATGGTTCTATCAGGCTTTGGGCGGAATAGTGCCCGACGAGGATGCGCCGGGATGCGCTCACCTGACTATAGACCCGCAATATGCCGACCATCTCGACTGGGCACAGGCTTCGCGAGAGACTCCATACGGCCGTGTGCGCACCCGTTGGCAGCGTACGGCGGAGGGCATAAGGCTCTATGTAGAACTGCCTGTTGGCGTGACGGCAACACTGCGTCTGCCTGAAGGAGTGGAAAAGTGTACGGTTGACGGCCGTCGTATCAGTAGGAAGGCGCGCACCACTGAACTCGTGCAGGGAACTACGCGCATAGAGATGTATATGCGTTGATGGCGTACGGCGTTGGCTACGGGGATATGAAACAGCCCGTATCAGCCCGGAAATGAATAAATATACATTCCGTCTTTGACTTTTTCTTTACAAAAATTTTTCGCGAAATAGAAAGATGCGACCGCCTTTTCCGGCTCTCCGGCATCGCTCTTAGGGAGTTGTCTATACCCGATGTCCGGAGACCGCGTCCGCGATATGGTGCTTTTCGTGTCGTGATAAAGGCTGTATCACACGTCAATAAAGCCCATTTCATGGCATAATATGGCCTTTTTCGGCATGCGAAACGGGCTTTATCGCAGAGTGACTACAAACGTGTTACGGTCTGATTTTGGCGTAACTGTATGTCGTCCAACGCATTGACCATATCCTCTCAAAACTCGCGTATTTGCAGGCGAGAGCACTCTTGCTCGAAAATCCGCGGGTTTTGAGAAGTTGAGGGCGAATAATTATACATCGGGATGAATAAATATTCGGTTTTAAAATGTGAAAATTGATGATACAAAAAATTTAATACATAGATAATGTTATTCACTCTTTTTTACTATATTTGCCGAGTATAGGAATCGTTCAGGCAGTGTCCGGTGCTGCGAACCAAGGTTTGTGCTCGTGGATGCTGTCCGCACTTTTCGTCATACTTGCATAATTCTTACTTTGTTACACATATAGGAACATGCGTGAAAACAAAAGCAAAGTCTTTGATACCATATTTCGCAGGACTTACTCCAAACTTTATTTTTACGCCCTCAGCCTGTTGGGAGACGACAGTGACGCTGACGACGTGGTGGAGGAAGTGTTTGTAGAATTATGGAAACGTAGGGACGAGGTGGACTTGGGCGACAAGATCGACTCGTTTCTCTATCGTGCGGTATATACCAGATCGCTCAATACGCTGAAGCGCCGCAACGTGAACGCCGGCCGCCTGGCTGCCATCGACGACATAAACAACAAGCGTATGGAGTATCACAGCAGCGTGACGGACGATCCTGCACGCAAGATGGAGGATGCCGACTTGCGCCGCATGATCAACGAAACCATCGACAGATTGCCGGATAAGTGCCGTCAGGTGTTCTGTATGAGCTATCTCAACGGTATGCACAACAGCGATATTGCCGAGGAGTTGCAGTTGTCTGTGCGCACTGTCGAGGCCCATATGTACCGTGCTTTGCGCTTCCTGCGCGAACACCTTGGGAAATATCTTACAATGATTGTTATTTTTTTCCAATTTATAATTAAGTGTTTTTTCAATTAAGATTGTTATTAGTGTAAAAATCTTTATTTTTGTTTTTATTTTATAGAAATAGGTATCGTAATGAAAGAACCGGACGAGAATGTTATAATAAGGTTTCTAACCGGATGCTGTTCTGACCAGGAGCTCGAGGAAGTGAGAGCCTGGATAAACGCTTCGGAGGAAAACGCAGCAGAGCTGTTCAGGCTAGAGGAGACTTATAATCGTCTGAGAGGAATGGCAATGTCGGGCAGGGAAGTGGAGAAAGCCTTGACAAGTGTTCATTCAAAGATATACCGTGTGCGTGCACGCAGAATAAGTATGCGGCGCATGATGCGCTATGCGGCAGCGGTGCTCGTTCTTTTTGTCATGGGTGCGGGCATGTGGTATTTCGGCGGAGGAGTAAGACATCTCGACGCAACCGAATTTATCGTGGCAAAGGCTTCGCTCGACTCGCCTCGTGAGGTGACGCTTAGCGACAGCACGAAAGTGTGGCTCAACGCCGGCTCGTCGCTCAGATACCCAAAGACTTTCGACGGAGATGTGCGCCGGGTGGAGCTTCACGGAGAGGGATATTTCGAAGTGACGAAAAACAAGACCAAGCCTTTCGTGGTGTCGGGAGGAGCCGTTGACGTGAGGGTACTGGGCACGGTGTTCGACTTCAACGTGAACAGCGACCGCAAAATAGCCGAGGTGAGCCTCATTGAAGGTTCGGTGGAGGTGACTGAACACCGCTCGTCGGGCAAGGTGATGCTCCTGCCGGGACAGAAGGCATGCGTAGATTATGAGTCGGGTCACATCATTGTGAAGAACGCCGACGTGCGTCTCGACGCTGTATGGCACAACAGACTCATACCTTTCTATAATGCCGACGTGCGCGAGATAGCAAATACGCTCGAACAGTTGTATGGCGTGAAGATTGTGGTGGATGCAGGCATTGACATCAACCGCACATACTCCGGACAGATAATGCACAAGAACGACATCGACAGTGTGCTCAATCTGCTGAAGAACACGTTGCCTGTGGCTTATTATAAGAAGGGTGGAAAGATATATCTCGTGCCCAACAACTGACGCCATGTGGAATGTCCGCGCGAAAGAACATCGCAAGGGCGTAATAAGCTGAGGTAAAAACTATAGGTCTGACCGGCGCAACATTCATGGTTGCACCGGTCAGACTGTTTTCAGAGATGCCCTCAGACGCGTTTCAGACGGGTCGGAACACGGAAATGTAAAAAAATATTCATTGTGGTTAAGTAATTCTATCAGTATTTTTGTTCTAATACCAAAAGCTTCTTATCCCGATAATTAAAAACTAAAAATAACTAAACAATTTTTTATGAACAACAAGAATCAGTGGAGTAAAAGGATGGCGCGTGGTTTCATGGCTCTCATGCTTGCCGTGGCCCCCATGCAGGGTGCGTTCGCACAGGTCACTCTGAATACTCCGAACACCACGCTGGGTGTGGTTATAAAGAAAATCCAGGCACAGTCGAAATTCAAGTTCTTCTATGAGGATGAACTTGCTGATATGCGCGTGAAAGCCATCGACGTGAAAAACGCTTCGCTCGAGAAGGTCCTCACTCAGTTGCTCAAAGACAAGGGCGTGACGTTCAAGGTGGAGGATAAGGTGGTTTATCTGAAGCGTAGTGAGCAGGCTCCGCAGCATAAAAAGACCAACACGACGAAAAGAAAAATCACGGGACGCATACTCGACGAGAACGGTGAACCGCTGATTGGTGCGAGTGTAACAATAAAAGGAACCACCGACAGAGCCGTGACAGACATTGACGGAAACTACACGGTGATGACTGATGCGGAGAATCCTGTGGCTCAGTTCACATATCTTGGATATAAGACTCAGGAGCAGGCTGCCGACAAGAGTGGAGTGGTGAATGCCAAGATGGTGCTCGACTCACAGTCTATCGACGAGGTGGTTGTCACTGCGCTCGGTATAAAGCGTGAGAAGAAGATGCTCGGATATTCGGTGCAGGACATCAAGAGCGACGCGCTCAACACCACCGGCGACCCGTCTGTCACAGGCGCTCTCGAGGGTAAGGTGGCCGGATTGCAGATGAATACGGCGAGCACAGGACTTGGAGGTTCTACCAAGATAACCATCCGTGGTAACTCTTCGCTCACCGATAACAACCAGCCTTTGTGGATTGTTGACGGTGTGCCTTTCACCGACGACCAGACATCGGAGGCTTCGGCATACGGCGGATACGACCGTGGTGGTACGTCGTTCGACATCAACCCTGAGGACATCGAGTCCATATCGGTGCTCAAAGGTCCTAACGCTGCTGCACTCTACGGTTCACGTGCCGGTAACGGTGTGATTCTCGTGACAACAAAGAAGGGCTCTCACAAGCAGGGATTCGGCGTCACATACAGCGGAAACTTCACTTGGAGCCAGGCTGCAGAGACTATAAAGATGCAGAAAAAGTATGGCCAGGGCTCAAACGGAAAGCTAAATTATCTGTACGATGATGATAAAAATCCGATAGCCCTCACGGGCGAACTCTCATTCGGTCCGGCTCTCGACGGCCATCTCGAACCGTCATGGCTTGGTGAGATGATACCTTATAAGTATTACGGTGACAAGTTGAAGGATTACTTCAATACCGGTTTCTCACAGTTCCACACAGTGGCATTGGGCAACACGACAGAGAAATCGCACTTCCGTGTGTCTGTAGGATTCAACGGCAACAACGGTCTTTTCAAGGATGAGACGCTCGATAAGCTGACCACCGACCTCAATGCCGGAACAGTGATAAACGACTATCTGTCGTTCGACGGTAAGATTTCGCTCTCTCATATGAAGGCGAAGAACCGTCCTTATACAGGTCTTAACGGTGAGGTGGCACAGCTGCTGCTCATCCCGGGTAACGTAAGACTGAGCGACCTTGCCAACAATTATACGTCGGCAGACCGCCTGCATCAGAACTGGTTCGGTCCCGACCAGCAGTATTCCAATCCTTACTATGTACGCCATCGTTTCCAGAACTCTGACGAGAGATGGAGAGCATTCGGTTACTATTCTGCAAACCTCAACCTGACAGACTGGCTGAAGTTCAACGCAAAATACTCTTTCGACTATTACCGTACACGTATACAGACGAGTGATCTCGGACTGGGCGACCAGGCCATAAGCACTCCCGACCAGAGCTGGCAGGAGGCATTGACCAACGATAACATGCAGCGTGGCGAGGAAAACCACTTCGAGCAGAACATACAGTTCCTCTTTATGGGTGACAATCAGCTCACTCCGAAACTGCGTCTGGGATATACTGTCGGCGCCAACATCATGTATCTGAATTATGAATTGCTCAGTGTCGGTGTGCAGGATATGCTCGATAAGGACAACTGGATATTCAATACAGGTTATCGTCTGGTTTCCGCCGACAACGACGGACACGAACGTGCCATGTATTCTGTATTCGGTTCGGCACAGCTCGCCTACGATGAGTATCTCTCACTCGACATCACCGCACGTAATGACTGGTCATCCACACTTCCGGCAAAGAACAACTCGTTCTTCTATCCGTCGGCAAGCATCAGCTATGTATTCTCAGACTTCATGCGCTCAATCAACAAACCGCTGCCGTCGTGGATTACATTCGCAAAGCTGCGTCTGTCTGCCGCACAGGTAGGTAAGGACCCGTCGCCATACAGCTTGTACAATACGCGCAAGTTCACTTATGATATGGGAATCCGTCAGCCGGTTGTAAACACTATCATGATGAACAGAGATCTGAAGCCGGAGATAAAGACTTCGTATGAGGCTGGACTCGACATGAAGTTCCTTGGCAACCGTCTCGGATTCGACTTCACCTATTATTACAACAGCACAAAGAACCAGGCGATGCTCGTTGATGCTTCCGCTCCATGGACACAGCAGTGGGTGAACGCCGGTAAGATAACCAACTCGGGTGTTGAATTCATGCTTTACGGCACACCGGTGAAGACAAAGGACATGACCTTCGACCTGACAATGAACATCGCCCACAACCGTTCTACAGTAAAAGAACTTGCTGACGGTGTGAACAGGGTATATTTCAACGGCGACCCGAACATGCCTGTCAAGGTGGGTGCTGTGGCCGGTGGAAAGCTCGGCGACATCTATGCCAACAACCTTATGAAGCGCGACGACAAGGGAAACATCATCGTCGGCTCAAACGGTCTGCCGCAACCGGAGAACGGCGACGGCAATCTGGAGCAGTATCTGCTTGATCATCCTATCGGAAACATACAGCCGGACCTGCTCATGTCCATCACTCCGTCGTTCTCATACAAAGGCTTCAACATTACGGCTATGTTCGACATGAAGTTCGGTGGCGACATCGTCTCAGTGTCAGAAGGTATGGCTACGGCTGTCGGAACGTCTGAACGCACCGCTTACCGTGGCGAATACAAGGAAATAAACGGCGTGAAGGATTACTATCTCGTAGTTCCCGGCGTGAAGGAAGACGGCACTCCTAACGATATTCCTGTAAGTGCGCAGTCTTATTATTCTACCATCGGTCTGTACAAATCGCAGAAAGGATATGCCGAGGAGTTCGTTCACGACGCTTCGTACATCAAGCTCAAGGAACTGTCAGTAGGCTACTCATTCCCGCAGTCGGTGCTCAAGCGCACTCCGCTCACATCGCTCAGACTCTCGTTCGTGGCACGCAACCTGTGCTTCCTGATGAAACATACACCGGGCAATCCTGACGGAGGATATGACACTACAATGTTCTCACAGGCTCTCGACTACATGGCTGTGCCTTATACACGTACATTCGGTTTCTCAATAAATCTCGGATTCTGATGCCGTAACCGGACATACGATTGTAAAGAAGGACATTATCCATAAATAACAAAGAAGCAAAAAGCAATTCTTAAAATTTAAAACAACAATGAAACGCAAAATAATATTCAACGGATTCCTGGCACTTACCATGGCCTGCACTGTCAGCTCGTGTTATGATCTCGACGAGATGAGCCACAATCCTTATGAAATAGAGGACAACACCGGCGCGGGAGGTGACATAGACAATACCGAACAGGACAACACGAAATATGCCGACGTGAACATCGACTTCACCGTCAGCAAGGAAGACTCTGCCACACTCAAAACCGCGCTGGCAGACGCTCCGGCTACATTCCGCAACTTCCTTTATCAGGGATATTACAACGATTATCAGATAACAACCAATCTGAGCCACGACATCTATGCCGGATATGTGGCAAACAACCAGCCGAAGCACTCGCTCAAGACGCCTGACTACAGTTATGGTGACGGATGGTCTGGACAGCGTTGGGCGCATTTCTACAACGAGCGCAGCTCGGAATACCGCACGCTGTTGAGGGCTTACAAGTTTAATGACAATCCGGGAAAATACAAGAACATGTTCTATATCACACGTATATATTATGTGTTCCTCGCCCTCGCCAACACCGATACATACGGTGCAATGCCGTTCCGCGAGTATGCCCAGGCACGTATCCCCGAGACCAACAACGTGAAGTATGACACCCAGGAAGAGGTTTACGACGCCATGTTCAGAATGCTTGAGCAGGCAGTTGACAGCATCAATCCAAACGATGCGTCGCAATATAAAATAGACAGCGATGATATCTGCTACTTCGGCGACGTGAACAAGTGGCTGCGTTTTGCCAACACATTGCGCCTGCGCATGGCTCTGCGCATCTCTAACGTGGCTCCGGAGAGAGCAAAGCAGGAGGCAGAGAACGCGCTCAACAACCAGTACGGACTCATGCAGAGCAATGCTGACAACATGCAGACCGTGCCCAAGTATGCGCCGATAGAGATGGGTGGAAACGATTCAGGAGGCGACGAGAATGCTCTTGCCATGTGTTCTGTGGCATACGGAGGCGAGAGTGTGATGTCGTGGGACCTCGAACAGTTCTACAGAAACCTCAGTACTGGCGGTGGAAAATATCAGATAAAGACAGGCCGCACAGGCTATGAGGAGAAGACCATAGACCCGAGATGTCTCGTGTGCTGGTATCGTGCCAAGATGACTTCCACGTCAATAGCAGCCGGAGAAGAGAGCTTGCGCGAGGACTTCGTGGGCTGTAAGCGTGGCGCACAGGCTCCCGACATCGACATGGGTGTGCTCAATTACAGTATCACCCGCACCGAGCCGAAACCTGCCTCGAAGAATCTGAACAAGGATTATTGGTTCAATTACTCCCGTCCTACCGTATGGCTCGGCTATTCGGAGTCGCTTTTCCTCAAGGCTGAGGCTGCTCTGCGCGGATGGAAAGGACAGAATCTCACTATGGATGCCGAGGGTTATTTCCGTGCCGGAGTGCAGGCATCAATGGATTATTACGAGATCGACTCGAGCGCGGCACAGTCATATATCGAAGGCCTGAAGGTGCTTAACGACGGTACTTTCGCCAGCGGTGACAATGAAAAGATACTCGAGGCCATCATAACACAGAAGTGGATGGCTGTATTCCCCAACGGAAACGAAGGCTGGGCAGACTTCCGCCGCACAGACTATCCTGCTCTTGCCAACCAGCTCACCAACGTTTCCGGTGGCGATGTGCCTGAAGGAAAGATGATAAAGCGCCTGCTCTATCCTAACAGCGAGAGCTCAAACAAGTATTTCAACGAGCACAGCGAGCTCCAGGCTGCCAACACTCAGGGCACAAGGTTGTGGTGGGACGTTGCCGATACCAACGATGCCAATGGTAACAGACAACAACCCAACAACTTCAGAACTACCGGCTCAACATCATCGAAAATAATGAAGTAATTGTAATAGTACGGTTTTTTAGTGTTATTAATTGTAGAAGGGACGAGCTTGTTTTGAAAGTCAGTCCCTTTTTTTGTGCCCTTACGTTTTTTACATATACCGGATATTCGCGTTTTTAGTGGAAAACTGGCAAGGCTGCTTACAATTTTTCTTGATTTTATTTTGACAAAATAAATTCGAGAAAGAGATGTAAAGGAATGTTAAATTGTACGTTGTGACGCCTGTTCCGCTCCATACAGTCCTTTGATATACCCTATATCATAGTCCGGAATAATGGATTCTGCTTTCCGATATTGCCCATTTCGTGGTGCGATAAAGCCCATTTTAGGGTGCGATATGGTGCTTTTCGGCTCATGAAATGGGCCATTTCGCAAGCCGAAATGGTGCATATTGCAATGCGGGGAAATGTGTCTTAAATGTAAAACGTTGACATTCAATATATTATGTAAAGTCCTTATAATTCGCGTATTTGCGTCCGAGGAAGAGTCCAGTCGCAAATACACGCTTATTTTTCGGGGTAGGACAGAAAACTTAGAGTGAAAAATCAAAATCCGGTTACAAATTGAAAGTTGCCCATATTGTTCCTTTTTCAGCAGAAGAAATAACGCCTGTTCTGGATTAAAACCATATTTTTAAATAAATATAGAAAAAATATAAGATTGTGGTAAGTGTTTTCTTTTGCGGGATTGTTATGATTATGAAAAGACTGAAAACCGACCTTGCATCTCACGGTGCTACTGACTGCGATTAAAAACTGAAACTATAATAATATATTAACTTGTTATTAATCTTTTAATTTATGAAGATCAAAAAACTACTTGTCATGACGTTATTGTCGCTTCTCGCGACGACAGGCGTCAACGCACAGCAGCCTTATGGTGGCTGTTGGCATCCCGATGACATCAAGAACTGGTCTCCCGAGACCGATCCTGATGCCAAGTTCAACCGTGCGAAGGTTCCTTTGGCAGCACGTTTCAAGGAGCCGGAGCTTATGAAGGCAAACAAAAATCAGTTCTATGAGGGACAGATTTGCAATGCCACAATCTTGTATCCGACATGTTCTATGTGCCCGTCGCAGGGCGACAACAACTTCCTCGGCTATCAGCCCACTTACTGGCAGTATATGGATAAGCTGGTTTACTGGGCAGGTTCGGCCAGTGAAGGCATCATCATACCGCCTCCAGCAGGAGCGACAGACGCCGCACACCAGAGCGGTGTGAAGTCTCTCGGACAGATTTTCTTCCCGCCTTCTTATTATGGAGGAAAGCAGGAGTGGGTTCGCCAGATGCTTTCAAGAGAAGACGGAAAATACATATATGCCATCAAACTTTATGAGATAGCAAAGTATATGGGCTTCGATGGCTGGTTCATAAACGAAGAGAGCGGTGGCGGCTCCAATTCTGAGTGGGTAGGATTCATTCAGGAATTCAACCGTATTGCCGACGAAAACGGTGACACACAGATGGAAATACAGTGGTATAACGCCAGCATGACACCTAATAACACAATCCTGACTTCTCACAAGAACACATCTCAGTTCCTCGAGTATGGCGCTACCGGCGACTATCGCGGATATGCTTCCAAGCTCGGATGCACTGAGGCAGAGACCTTCTCGAAGATCTATGCCGGTGTTCAGGTGGTAAGCTCAGGCCACACAGGATATGCAGCATCCCTCAACAACGCCATGCCTACAAGCGGACACGTAGGTTCTCTCGACCTGTTCTGCCCGGAAGAGCGCATTTGGAAGGACAATGTGAAGAACATCCTCGGCACAAAGGACGACAACGGACAGCGTGCATACGATGCCATCACCAAGACTTTCAAGAACGAGGAGCAGATGTGGGTCAACCTGCAGGGCGATCCTTCTTACGTGGCTGAGTCCGGTTGGCCGGGACTGTCGGGCCGTATGCTTGAGCGTTCGGTCATCAGCTCTATGCCTTTCGAGACATCTTTCTGCGTAGGTGTTGGTAAATATCGTTTCGTAGAAGGCGAGAAGCAGGGCTCACAGGACTGGTATCACAGTGGTGTGCAGAGCATCATGCCTACATGGCGCTGGTGGATTGAGAACAAGGGCAACCTGACAGCTTCAATCGACTGGGACGATGCTTACAACTTCGGTAGCTCCATCAAGATTGCCGGTACCCTCACTTCAGGCGATCACCTGATGCGTCTTTACAAGACCATGATACCTGTCAGCGCAGGTGGTACACTCCGTCTGGTTTACAAGACCAACACAGCCGGTTCAGTAGAGGTGAAACTCGCTACGGAAAGTAAGGTTGACGGTGAGATGGTCACACTCTCAAATCCTACTACATCTGAGAAGAACGGATGGACAGTCGCTGAATACGACCTGTCTTCTCTCAACGGCAAGACCGTATATATGATTGCTCTCAATCTGAAGGCTGCTGCCGATGTCAATGCTTATGAGCTGTCACTCGGCGAGATGGCAATGCTTCCTGCCGGCTATGCTCCTGCTGCTGTCACAATAAGCAACCTCGCTACTACAAGCGTCCTGGGCGAGGAGAAGGGCGACATACGTCTGACTTGGGATTATGACTACACAGCTGATTTCGATCACTTCGACATCTACACAGTTACAGTTGACGGCACACGCGTACTCGTAGGCCAGACACGTGACGAAGGTTTCTACATTCCTACATTCGTACGCAACGCAAACGACGCATACGTTAATGTTGAGGTCGTTCCTGTAATGAAGGATATGAAGCAGCAGAGCGCACAGACACTGAAGGTTGACTATCCTGCTCCTACTATTCCTGCTGTGACATTCAAACTCTCAAAGAGCTATATCAAGGTGGGTGAGACTGCCACTATCACAGCCAACGGTACAGGTAAACCGACTGCATGGGAATGGATTCTTCCGGAATCTCTCGAACTCGTTGACGGTGAGCTGACAGACAATGTCATCACAGTCAAAGGTTTGAAGAGCGGCCGCCAGACCGTCACCGTGAAGGCTACCAACGTCGTAGGTACTTCAGAGACGACTCAGGAAGTGCTCGACGTAATGGACGACAGCGAAATAAACGAGGTTTACAATGTAGCTCTGAAGAAGACTGTTGTTTCTTACAGCGGTTCTACAAACGAGAGTGAAGTTCCTTCTAAGATCATCGACGGTGTTACTTATCCGTCAAGCACAAGCGACAAATGGTGTAACGTCAGCGCCGACAACTGGGTTGTATTCGACCTTGAGGGTGCTTACCGCATCTATGGCTTCCGCATCTATGATGCTAACTCGGGTCCTGAGAGCGGCTGCGACCAGATACGTTCTTACACAATCGAACTGTCTAACGACGGCGAGCACTGGACAACAGTGGTTGACGAGGAAGACCGCGAGTCTGAGACCATCAAGACAGATTACATCGCTCCGTTCAAGGCACGCTTCGTACGTCTGTCTCCGCACGTCAGCGGTACACTCCGCATATGGGAATTCGAGGTTTACGGAAAGGACGATGTCAATATGACAATCGATGTTTCACCGGCTGACCTCACGCTGAATGCAGGCGAGACACAGAACCTTACTGTTAAGTACAACCTCAATGGTGACGAGCGTGCTGACGAGTTCACATGCAAGGCTGTGTCTTCAAAGGGCAACGTAGTAATCGGTGAGATAACAGAGAACGCTGCTGAGAACACATTCACAGTGCCTGTTACAGCCAACAAGATACTTGGTGTTGACAATGTGAAGATCACTGTTAACAACGGCGGTTCATACAAGGAGAGCACTGTAAACGTTACAGTAGATTCTGAGGAACGTCCTAACGTACTCGCCGGAACAGAGGCAACTCTGCGCCACTACAAGGAGGACTACTCATTCGAGGCTCCTTACGACGAGTTCAAGGTGAACACTCTCACCGACGGCAACAAGACAGAAGAGGGCTGCCTCGCCATCGAGACACCGTCTATGTACAAGCAGGACTTCTGGTCTATATTCACTGCTCCGGAAGGAAAGAACTGGAATCTCGCTAAGGTTAAGGTTTATATCCCGGGCAACAACAAGGGCGTGAACGACAACGACAAGGAAGGAATCGTTAACAACGAGATAAGCATCATGATGGGTAACGATCTTACTCGTCTGACAGCTGTCAAGACATTCTCTAACCTCGACGAGGTTTCCGAACTTGAGTATGTACTTCCTGAATACAAGAGCTGCAAGTATCTTGCAATCGTATGTACACTGAATCCGTACTTCTATCCTTCACTTGCTGAGGTTGAGGCTTACGAACAGTATGAGGAGGCAATACCTGTAAACGGTCCTGTTGCCGTAAGCGGATGGAACTATGACGTGATTGCCGAGAGCAAACCGTCTGCTGAGTTCACCAATGGCGTGCTCGACGACCAGGGTTGGGTTCTCTACAGCTCATCGGTACAGTCTGAAGGCGCTATCGCCGGCGACGACCACATCGTGACAACAGCAAACGGCACAGAGTTCAAACTGGCTGACTACGATCAGAACAACGGTCTTGTACTCAAGTCTTATGGCGAAAGCAAGGACCTCGTATTCGACGAACCGGCCAACTGTGAGGAGATCTACTTCCTCGTGATTTCTGCAAACGGCCAGTCAACTCTCAATGTTGTGGCTAACTATGAGGACGAAACTCAGAGCGACATGGCTACATACTATCCGCAAGACTGGTGGAGCAGCTATCCTTCTGGTACAGAAGCTGTCTATGGCATAAGCCGTATCATCACTTCTGGCGAATCAGGCTATCAGACCGACGAGATTGACGACAGATATCAGTTCCGTCTCTATGAATACACTCTGCCTACTGACAAGAGCAAGAAGATCAAGTCTGTTACATTCGCATCAATGAAGAGCGGCAGCTATCCTACAATCCTTGGTATTGCCAAGAAGGGCTACATGGTTCCGACGGGCATCGGTTCTGTAGAGTCAGAAGCAGGCGTACGTGAGATATCAGGCATCTACACCATCAACGGTGTTAAGCTGAACGCTCCGCAGAGAGGTATCAATATCATCAAGTACACTGACGGAACAGCGAAGAAAGTAATGGTTAAATAATCGGTTTTTCTCATTACTGGTTTCAGCTAATTTAAGGTGAGGGCATCGGATATGCCCTCACCTTTTTTGTTTCCGGTCCTTTCCTGTCGCCACAATCCGGCTTTATGGCTTCCGCGATGCCTCCGTCACGGTCGTCTTCTCATTGGTAATGGGCTATGTCGGTAGCTGTCGCGTCACTCATATTTGGGGCAGTTTGGGTCTGAAACATGGGGTACGATGTTGCGCAGTTGCGATGAATTTTGTATATTTGTGTCCATCCGGAGGATCCGTACCTGAACTGTTACTATAACTGAGAATATTATGAAACACCCATTTGGGGCTTTCTGCCTGATGTTCGCAGCACATGCCGCATTGGCGCAAGGCACATACGA
>ULWB01032431.1_pt1 | contig 16360 bp, 20 predicted proteins | sample 1959891 | NCBI WGS metagenome assembly ULWB01 (sample SAMEA4835799, study PRJEB28245) | human gut metagenome | biome: gut microbiome; material: fecal sample | place: Denmark | collected 2008 | reverse complement strand
AGGGAGGCGGCGGCCTCTTCCACTTCCCGCCGGAGCTGGGCGGTCTGGACCTCCGCCTCGGAGATCGCGTCCAGTTTCGCCTTGATGGTGCCGCGCCGTGTGGCGCGGTCGGTTACTTCCTTCCGGCGGCTGTTCAGTATGGCCCGGAGCCCTTCGGGGTTCCCCTGGGCCTTCGGGGCCCGCTGCCTGATTTCCTCAGCCTCCTGGTGTGCGGCGAGGACCTTGTTTGTCAAATCGTCGATCTCGGAGCGCAGCCGCTCAAGCTGGGGAGCCAGGGCGTCGGCGGTGGCCTCTGCCGCCTGACAGTCTGCCAGGTGCGCCGCGATGGGCTCTTCAATCTCGATGGTCTGCTGGGCCCTCTGGTACTCCATAACCGCCAGCCCCAGGGCCGCCCGCTCGGCGTCGATCTCCAAGGACCGCTTCTCGGCGTCCTGGATGGTCTTCTCTGCCGCCTGGATGGAGGCGGCAATCTCTTCCACCTTCGCCTCTGCGGCAGCCAGGCGCGGGGTCTGGTCGGCCAGCTCCCGGTGCTTTCGCTCTTCGCGGTCCAGCTCAGAGAGCTCCGCCGCCGGGTCGCCCATGGCCTCGTCGGCGGCCTTGGCCTCGTTGTAGACCTTCATCAAGTCCTCATACCGTTGCCGGTCCTCCGCCTTGGTCTGCTCCAGAACCGAGGACAGGTCAGGGATGGCGGCATGGGCGGCAATGGCGGACGTCAGGAATTTACAGGTAGCCTCTCCAGGGATGGGGCAACCGCTGTCGGCCAGCTTCTCCGCTTCCGCCTGGGCAGCCTTCAACCGGCTTTGCAGGTCGGCGATCCTCACGCGGCTGTCTGCCACGTGCTGATCGACCGCAGCCTTCGCCTCGTTCATGGCCTTCTCGGTTTCATAGGCCCTCATCAGGCGGGCGTGGGCGTCCTCCTTCCGGGACACCAGGGCCTCAATCGCAGCCTGGGCGACCTCGATCTCCGCCTTCCTGGAGAGGATGGCTTCATACTGCCGCTGCTTCCACCGCAGGTCCACCAGGTCAGCTTCCGCGCTGCCGATGGCTTTCTCCAGGCGAGCCTTCTCCTTCAAGAGCTCCTTGTCCCGCTCCACCTGGGGGGCGAGTTCCTGGAGCTTTGCCCTGGCAGCAGCAAGCCTCTCGGTGGCCTCTTGGGCGGCGCTCAGGCCGTTTTTCATGTGGAGGGCATTGGAGTATTTCAGCTCCAGTTCTTCGCGCTCCTGGGCCTTCCGGTCCCTTTCGCGGTCATATTCCAGGCTTTGGGCCTCCTTCTCGCTGGCCTGCCGAAGTACCTCCTTGAGTAGGGCCTCGGCGCTCTCCAGGGCGCGGAGGTCCGCTTCTCCGACCTCGATCTCGTGGTTGAGCTGGTCGATCTCTTCGGAGAGCACCATGTCGTTGTCCAGCAGATCGTCCTTCGCGCTGATCTGCTCCCCCAGGACGTTGATACGTTCCTTGAGGGCGGCGATCTTCCGGCGCTGCTCCGTGGCCGCTGCCTTGGCGATGTCCTCCATGCGCCCGTAGATGTCCAGGCCCAGGAGGGCGGACAGGACCTCCATCCGCCGGTCGCTGTCGGCGTCCAGGAAGAGGCCGTAGGCGTCCTGGCGGATAAGGGCGATGGAGCAGAAGGTATTGCAGTCCATGCCGAGCAGCCGCTCGATCTTCGCCTGGGTCAGCTTCATGGTGGTATCGCTTTCATCGGCCCACGCCTGGGCGTCCTGATTCCACCGCTGGAGGGCCAGGGTGCCGCGCCCGCTCTTCGTGCGGGTGCGAATGACCCGGTAGTCCTGGCCGCCCATGCCGAACGTGAAGGAGATACTGCCGCTTTTGGTTCCGTCCCGGACCCAGCCGCCGATGTCCTCCTTGCGGGTCTGCTCATAGAGGCAATCCGCGATGGCGTCCATGAAGAGCGAGGACTTCCCGACGCCGTTCTGGCCGTTCACCATAGCCATGTGGACCGGCTCGAAGTCAAAGGACGCCTCCGTGTAGCTCCGGTAGTTCTTCACCTCGATCACCTTCGGCATGAAGGCGCCGGTGTGCTTGCTGTCCTCGCGCCCATCGTCGGCCTGCTTGATGATCGGAGCCGCCAGCTCCAGCAGCCGCGCTGCCTTCTCGCCGGTGATCTCGTTGGTGTCCATCCAGCGGGCCAGGCACTCAGCCGGGCCGTCGTGCTCCGTGAGCTGGTCTTTGGCGTCCAGGGCCTCCACGTCCTCCGGGAATATCTCAGCCACATGGAAGGCACCGGCGGCGACAATCTGCTTCTGGAGCTCGGCACGGTTGAAGGCTTTCTCCTGTTCCGCCGTGCAGCTATACCGCACGCGGATGATACGGCCCTCCAGGTTGGCCGGCATACGGAAGGAGCCGGTGGAGATGAAGTCCGCGACCTGTTGGGAGTTCAAGCGGACCGTCAGGTGCTCCCGCTCCGGGGTTCGCTTGAAGGTGCTTACCACCCTGCCCTGGTCTATCTCGTGAATGTAGAAGCCGTGCTCCGTGCCCTCATCGTTGAAGGTGAGCTGGTTCGGGCTCCCGCAGTAATAGGCAGGCGTGTTGCAGGCGAGGCGCTGGGGCTTGTGGATATGCCCGAAACAGCCCAGGGTCACGCCCGCGGCGTCGATGGTGGCCGGAAGGACCACCACGTCCTGACCGGCCAGGAAGGTGCTGCCGTTGTCCGCCTCGCTCCCGCTGACCGTGTAGTGGGCCGTCAGGATGGAGGGGATACTCCGGTCAAGCTCCGTACTCAGGCCCAGAATGATGTCGTTGACAAGGGCGGTCGCGTTCCGGTTCTCGGTTTCCTTGTCCGCCCCAGGGCAGAAGAGGCGCAGCCGGGCTTTGTCGAAGCCGGGCACGGCCATGATCTGGACCGGGCCGCCGCCGGTGGAGATCGTTTCCACCTTTGGCTCGGTGTAGATGTGCAGGTTCTTGAGGTCTGCCGTCGCCTTGCGGATGACCTCGAAGGCGCGGGGGTTATCATGGTTCATCGTCCCGAACAGCAGCACCACCGCGCCGCTGCACTTGCAGATAGGCCGGATGAACTGCTCCAGGGCGTCGTTGACGTCATCCAGGGCGGTGTCCGCCCACACGCGGGACCTATTGAACAGGTCGCCCGCGATGATCGTCACGTCCGGTTCCGCGAGAAATGCCTCGTGGTAGATTTCCTCCATGCACCGCAGGGTGTCCAGGCGGCGCAGGTTCTCTCCGTCCTTAGTGGGCCCGGCCAGATCGCCCAGGTGAATGTCGCCGGTGTGCAGTATCTTAATCATGGCCTTTCGCCTCCTCATCCTCTCGTTTCTGTGCCCTTGCACCGTCAAGATAGGCCGCCCAATAGCGGGCGTCATCAAGGTTGATGCCGCTCTCTTCCTCCAGCCGCTTTTCCGCGAACTCAATAACCGTCATCTCCGCGCTCCTTTCATCTTCTCCTGGCACTCAGGGCAGAGGACGCGGCCATAGGTCCGCTGGCTGTATCCGGCGATGTCCTCCGGCGTCCACTTCCTGCCGCTCCGGGCCTGCCCGCCGGTGATCTGCCGGTGGCAGTCGGAACAGTAGATACCCTGGGGAGGCTCCGGGGCCTCCGGGGGTTCCTCCCAGGCCGGCGGTCCGTTGTACTGAGGCTCACGGCTCCAGCTATCTTCCGGCTCTTCCGGGGCCTCCGGCCAGGGCATTTGCCCCGGTGCCTCATCGTCATAGGGCGGAATTACTTCGGCCTCCTGGGCGGTAGGCAGGGCCGCCGGTGCCGCGTGCCCAGGCATTTCAAACAGCATTCCCATGGACTGGAGGTAGCTGCTGGCGACCGCCTGCTTGATCTCCGGCGCGTCCAGGTTGGGGACCACACGCGCCACCACAAACGGCTTTTTGAGGTCTTCAAGGGAGTATGTACCGGCAAGACCCAGGGCGGCCCGGATGGCCCGCATGAAGGCTTTACTTTCCGCCATAGCGGTTCTGTGGGGTAGGAAGCGCCGGTACTGCTGCCCGTTGATACCGTCCTTCATGCCGGAGGCTTCCAGGGTGCAGTCGATTTCCTTCGTGGCCTTCATCATGCGGAAGCCCCCGGAGGGCTCCGGCACTCGAATGGTAACGGTTACGGCGACGTCGTGGACGTGCTCGCAGTTGCCGCACACCCTCGGCTTCCCGGTGGCCCGCGCCATTTCAATGCACCGCTGGCAGCCCTCAGTCCGTCCGGGCTGGGTGTCCACAATGCTGATGTTGGCAGCCGCGGCCAGCTTCATCCCGGCCACCTTCGTGATGGCGAATGCGCCGCTGGACCGCTCAAAATAGATGTCCTTGCTCGGCCCGTGGTTGGAGCTGTCCTGCCTGGTGTCGAGCTGAACCTCGGAAACGGTGATCCGCTGGAGGTTGGACGCCACCTGCATAGTGGTGACAGGCACCAGCACGTTATACCTGTCGGTGGGGTACTTGTTGAGCTGAACGATGGTCTGACTTAAATCCATGATGATCTCCTTTCGACTTGACACAGCCGGGTGGAGAGTGCTATAATAACTGGCAGTAGGTTAGCTATTTTCGCACTTGGCCGCTTCCCGTTGCACCGGGGGCGGCCTTTCCCTTTCCCAGGCCAATCAACATAATGTCCGTGATACTCTCTTCCAGCTTCCGCAGGAACACGAGCACGTCCTCGAAGTCCTGGCGCTCATCCTGGGAGATCACGCCGTCGAAGGCGATCTCTTCCAGGCGGTCCGCTACGGCCTGCCCATCCTCCAGCAGGCGGCTCACCCGCAGGGTGGCGTGAGGGAGTGGGCGGTCCGTGGCCGTCCTCCCGGTGGCCTTGCCTACCGGGCAGGTGGCGCAGTAGCGCGGGAGAATGTCGGGGCTCTTGTAGCACTCCGCGTAGACCATGACGTCTTCCGGCTCCATTTCGACGTCCCCGCGCTCATGCCGGCCTATCGTTTCTGGGGAGAACGGAACCGCCGTTGACGCCGTTTCCCTATTTGCATATCCGGCCCTGATACGTGCCTCCCTCAGATATGAGGGAGGTATCTTTTTTATCGTTGCAGACATTCAGGTCATCTCCTTTCTGGGGTATAATTTAATCAGCAGATAGGAGCGATCTGCTCAATCCGGCGGGCCGCGCGGAACGCATTGTCGGTAAGCTGCCGCTGCCACGCCCCTTGAGAAGGGGCCCACCGGAAGCCCTCGCTCTTGAGCTCCGCCCGGAGATCGGCGTCCGGCTTGCCGTCGAAGATGATCTGGAGCCGGTTCTCATCGGTGTTCACGACCACCTGGCCCCCATCAAATTCCCAGCCCTCCGGGGCCGGTTCCGTCTGGCGCTTCTTGAGCTCTTCGACGCGCTCCCGGATACGGCGAATATTGGCGTTGTTGTTCTGGAGAGCGTAGGCCGGGTATCCAATGCGGCCGGCGAAGTCCGGGGCCCGCAGCTCCGTGATTTCCTCCGGGGTGTAGCCCAGCTCGGCCAGGCGCTTGTCCCCCTTCTCCTTGTCCTTCATGCGGATAGCGGCGTTGGCGGCCTTCATAAGCTCCTGGTGCTTCTCCAGCTTAGCCAGTTTGGCTTCCAGCTTCGCAAGGGCCTGAGGGTCATCCGAGCTGATACCGCCGGTTCCCACGCTCTTGATCTTGTCAAGAAGCCCCTGGATACGGCGCCATTCCGCCATGTTGCGGTCCCTGGCAGCGTTTTGTTTCTCCTTCTTGCGAACCGGGAAGTTGCTTCCGCCGGAGATCAGGATGGAGGGGCACCGGGCGTCAATGCTGAAACCGGCGTTCATGTTCTCTGCCAGCTTCCGGGCATAGAGGTCCAGCAGCCGGTCGATCTTCTCGTGGTACATGGGGTCCACGCGGGCCTTCTGACGCTCGGCCAGGGCGGCAGCCTCATCCACCGCCTTCCGATAGGAGGCGGTCGCGCTGCCCTCCTTGTAGTCGGAAAAACTGTTCATGTTCTTCGCCCGGCGGGCGGCGTCTTCGTTGATGGGATAGTGGGTCATGCTATTTTCTCCTTTCAGTTGCTCAGACGGTTGCACCCGTCATTTTTCGAGGTTCCACTCTTTTCCCGATGAAGCAGTTGCCGCAGTAGTACCACAGGCCGTCGCGCTGGGAGAAGGTGGTGTAGGTGGGCCTCCAATGCCCGGTGTCCGGGTCGTACTGGTGGCTGACCGGCTCCCCGCACTGGACCAGCGTCGCGGAGTTCGTGGCCGGAGGCAGGACGTTGAGGAAGTTCTCGACGATCTCATCCGTCACGAGGTCCCCAGGGTGGGCCGCTTTCTCGAAGTCACCGGCGCGGCGCCAGTCGTCCATCGTTATGATCTTGCGCTCCGCTGCTCCAGCCTCTTCCCTCCGGCAGTCGCAGACTTCGCACGGGTCAAGGGCCGCTCCGCAGTAGTCGCAGAAGTAGTTGTGCATTTTGTTCTCTCCTTTCCCTGGGTCGTCCAGGTCTTGAGCTCCCAGCCGCAGAACACCAAAATGAAGGCGTAGGCCGGGATACAGAAAGCTCCGGCGTTCTCGATCTGGAGCTGTATCATGTCGATCATCAGCAGGACCAGGCGGGCGGTCACCATGGCGGCCAGGGCCAGCAGCGCCATTCGGTAGTAGCTCCGAACATAGGCGCGAGTTCTCTTTCGCTTTCTCTCCATGATGTCCTCCTATGCCCGCTTGCGGGCGGCAGGTTCCGGCTCTTCCAGGCCGTACCGCTCGTTGAAGTATCGCTTGATGACGCGCCCTTCGCAGGTGCATTTCCCCTTGGCTTCCAGCTCCCGGTTGAGCGAGGCGATCACCTTGTAGCTCTTCGATCTGGAGTAGCCCAGCAGGCGCATGATGTCCTCCACGAAGTAGAACATATCGCGGGAGGTCTTCAAGGTCGCCGCCATAGGTCACGCCTCCTTCCGGGAAAAGTTCTCCATGAACTCGCGGACCACGGGAATGAGCTGGTGCCCAGCGCAGCGCCCGGTGGTCGTTTCGACCAGGGTCGTGTACTTCACACCGGACCGCTCGGCCAGTTCCTTGACCGTCATGCCGTTTTGAGCGGTGAACACGCGGACCTCAATGCCGAAATCCGTCTTAGGCTTGCGAATTGCCATAGTCGTTTCCTCCTTCTTGATTTCCTTGTTTTTGAGGCATTTTCGTGTTATACTGGAATTGGTTCCAGGTGACGCGGTGCGGGACGAAGGTAAATTCGGCCTGTACCGGGTCGCAGGGCTCGCCGTTAAAGGCGTTCCCGTACTTGGTGTAGATGTCCGGGCTCCGGCCTTCCCTGGGGTCTACGTCCACCAGGAGGCGTCCCGTCCCGTCGTCGTAGACGGGACGCTCCCAGCTATCGAAGCCCAGGAAGGTGAGCGTCAGCTTCTTCATACGCCCACCCCCAGGACCTTCCGGTGCTGGCCGCCGCTCAGGCGGGAGTTGGGGTCGAAGTCCCTTCCAGCCTGGTAGCCCAGGGCGCGGTAGGCGTCGCGCCAGCCGCCGGTGCGCTCTTTGCCGAAAGAGCTCTTCTTGCCCATGTCGGCCATGCTGTCATCGACGGCCTTCGGGACCACCATCACAAGTCCCCATTCCTGGTGCTCTTCCTGCTGCTCCCGGAAGGCGGCGTTCACTCCGTGGACGAAGCCCCAGCCGTAGGCGTTGCACTTCTCCCGGTAGGTGCCGGGCGGGTCGGTCGGGTCCTTCTTGATCTCGCGCTTACAGGTGGAGATCACGCAGTCGTAGGCATAGAGGAAAATCCGCTTTGCGATCTCGAAGTCATCTTCCAGGCCCACAAGGCCGATCTGGTTCAGCTTGCGCCCGCTTCCGCGGTTCCGATATGCTCGGCAGCAGTAGTGCTCCGCGATGACGGCGGACAGGGCGCAGGCCCAGGGGTTCGTCATGGCGGTGCAGGTGACGTCCAGCAGCTCGCGGACCACCTTCACGTTCTCGGCCTTCTTAATCTCTTCCGGGCGGAGCTTGTGCTCTGCCATGAGCTCGCGGGCCTTGAGCAGGGCCGCCTTGGCCTCGTTCTCGTTGGGGCTCTCAGCCAGGGCCAGCAGCTTTGCGATCTTGTCCTTGATGTTGGTTGCCATGGTCAGTTACCTCCAGTTCGGAATGTGGTCCCCGTAGCCCGCCTTGATGTGGTCATCCAGGACGGTCAGGCCTTCGGGGCACAGGATGTATTTGGTCTTGTCGGTTATGATCTCACGCAGTTGCGAGATCGTCGCATCCGGGTGATCTTGGTGGACCATGACGAGAAACCTTTCGGTTGCCACCGTGGAGCCGGAGACCCGTCGCTTCCGGCCCCGGACGTAATACTCAACGTCCTTGTGGTTCTTGGGGTATCTCGGCATCAGGTGTCCACCTCCATGTCCGGGACCATGAACTTCTCCAGGGTCAAGGGGGTCTGACAGTGCGGGTCCACTCGAGCGCCAGTCTTGAGCACTACCGGCTTGTAGACCAGGCGCTTCACGCTGTCCACCAGGCACACCAGGATTTCCTGGTCAGGCTTGACGACGGGGACATTGGCGTAGTCGAGCATCTTCTCCATGTCGAAGTAGGTGAAGTCCGCGTGCAGGCAGGAGCCGTAGCTCTTGAACTTCAAGTAGCCCTCGTCGCGGAAGGCCCGGATGGTGGCTCTGACGAAGTAGGGCTCACCGGTGCGGAAGGTCCCGTTGTCGATGAGGACGTGGGTTCCGACGATCCCGTAGTCGTCGGTCGTGCTCACGTCGATGCGGATGGTGGGGTACTGCTTGAAGTTGATCGCCTTGGCGATCTCGGTTCTGGTTTCGAGGAATTTCATGGTTAGCTCCTTTCGCATTTGGCCGCCGTTGCACCGGCGGGTCACTTCCGATTGTGGATTTCTTCGAGCTCGTCGAGGGTCGCCATATCGACCTCCAGGGCGTCGATCATGTTCTGCAATCCGTCGGCCAGCTTCTTTGCCTCAGGATGGGCCCCGGCCCCTTCCAGGGCCTTGTCCTGCATTTGGCGGTATTCGTTGATCTTGGATTGCACACCCTCACGGGCGTACATCAGGATTTTCAAATAGGTCATCCGATCTCACCCCCTCCGGCCGTGGCGGCGTTGATATACTCGAACATATCGAAGTAGTGCTCCCTGGTGAGCTCGTTCCGCAGGTCGTAGAGCTGTTCACGGAGCAGCTTCCGGGCCGCTTCCTTGGAGGTCATCATACCGATCACGCAGTCCACATAGCTGTACGTGAATTTCTCACCCTTCATCTCTTCCCGGACGTCAATCCACCGGACGCCCTCGTAGACCTTGCCGGTAAACCGGGTGATGATCTCGTCGATCTCCGCTTCCTGCTGCCGGATACTGTCATTGACCGCGCAGCGGATGAAGTTGTTTTCCATGCCGCTTTCCAGCATGGCTTCGCAGGCGTCGATGATCTGCCGGTAGCAGTTGAAGGCGATTCGGCGATCATCGTTCTGCTTCTCGAAGTCAGGCATGAACTCGGCGTACTTCCGGGAGATCAGGTCTGCCTTCTGTCCGTAATAGTTCATCATGGTAGGTAGCTCCTTTCGCGCACAGCCGGTTGCACCCGGCGATCTGGTTCCCCTCCCGCTCTCACTTGTGCGGTAACTTCCGTTCGTCCTCTGCGTACTCGGCCGGTCTTCACGGCTCATCCAGGTCCTCCGAATTTACGGCTCCACGCTGTTTCCGCTTTCTACCCGGCGAATACTTGATCGGCTATTCCTTAGCCCCCCTGCCAGCTTCTTCTTGGGCGGGTCACTCCGGGCGGTGTTCAGTTGTCGGGGTTCTTTGAGTAGGTGGGCTGGAGGTTGCCGTTCGTACCGCCGTTACCGCCTGCCGATCATCCCCGGAGCTTGCTCCGCTTCCGACCCGGCTTCCACTGCCGCTTCCTGTTTTATCCTCCGGCCCGCCTGGGCCTTTCCTTTTAACTGTTTACCTTATTTCTTCGGCCTGATTATATTATACCACAAATGGGGAATAGGTCAAGATAATATTCCCCATTTGTGGTATAAAATATCAACAATTTTCTCCCTTGTTTTTTGTGTATTTCGTATCCGTTAAGGAGGCAAGTCGATGACGATATGCGAAAGAATGTTTGAAATCATGGACGCGAAGGGCATATCCGCCTATTCTCTTTGCAAGGACCTTGGCCTCCGAAATAGCACTGTGTCAAATTGGAAGAAGAGAAAAACTGACCCACCAGCTTCTTGTATAGTTCCAATTTGTGAAGTGCTCGGGTGCTCGGTCGAATATCTTTTAACAGGCTCAGACGCTTCATGCGGTATAAGTACACAGGAAGACGCCGTTCGCGCCGGTTTGTCAAAGAGCGAAGAGCGTCTTTCTGAGGAACGCCGTTCACTATCTTCAATCCCTTCGAGGTTGATTTTTCTTCTTGGGTCGCACCTTGCGGGAACGTCCGATCTTCTTCGGGTTCTCGGAATCTCAGAAGATGACGCAGAATCTATGTCCAGAATAGACAGAGGAATTTTACTTGCAGAAGAGGTTGTCCCAATCTGCAAATACTTTGGTTGTACCGTTAAGTTCCTTTTGACTGGTGAGGAAGAGCAGCGCGGCTCCCTATTCGGCGTCCAACTTGACGAAGACAGTAGAACTCTTCTCGAAATATATGATAGCCTTCCGGACAGAGAGCAAGGCATCCTGCTCGGAGAGGCAAAGGGTATGTTATATTCATGTGAGGATAAGGGGGACACTGGCAATCCCAAGTCCTCCGCCGGGAAGGCCGTGTGATCTTCGTAGACTTCCGGCGGCGGTGACGATTGTTGAAAACTCTGTGGAAGTCCGAGGTTTTCCACGATCAGCCCCGAAAATAGGGTCCGTATATGGACCTTATCAAAGAAAATAGGGTCCGTATAAGGACCAGTTAAGGTCCGTATATGGACCCTATTCCGAAAAATAAGGTCCGTATACGGACCCATAATAAAACAGTGGTCTTATAAACATAATAAACAGTGGTGGTGTTCTTCTCCTGTGCGCGTGCGCGCGCGTAAAGAGTGATAGTCAGGTTTTGGGGTGGCTTCCTCGGATTTGGGGAGCTTTCTTCTCCCTGGCCTCTCAGAGCCCGTCAGAGCGCCGCAAGGCTGCACAGGGGAAAGTATATGCCCAGGGCGCCCTTCGCGCGTCCTGGGCCGTCCTGGCCCGCGTGTGGCATTAAATTCATCGACCACAGGGAGGCGATTTATATTCCAGCCTATAAAGACGAATTGCGGAATACCTGGTACGCGTCTTTCTACTACACAGACTGGCAGGGGAAGCGGCGGCTCAAGAAGAAGCGCGGCTTCCAGCGCAAGAAGGACGCCCTGGCCTTCGAGGATGAATTTCTCAAGGTCCGGGCCCGGAGCTGCGACATGACCTTCCGGTCCTTCCTGGAGATATATCTCAAGGACATGGAGCCGCGGCTCAAGCAGAGCACCATGCAGAACAAGCGGTATCTCTACGAACACCGCATACTGCCATTCTTCGGCGATCTCAAGCTGAACGAGATCACGTCGGCCCACGTGCGCCATTGGCAATCCGATCTGCTGGCGGAGAACGTGGCGCCGACCTATGCGAAGACGATCAACAACCAGCTTTCCGCGGTCTTCAACTACGCCTGCAAATACTACGGCCTGGGCACAAATCCTGTCAGAATGGCCGGCACGATAGGGAAAAAGAACGCCTCTGAGATGTCCTTCTGGACCGTCGATGAGTTCAACCAGTTCATCGGCCACGTGAAGAAGCTCCCGGCCAGGACGGGCCTGTCGGTCCTGTTTTGGACCGGCCTCCGCATAGGGGAGCTGCTGGCCCTGGCCCCGTCCGACATCGACCTGGAGGCCCACACCCTGACCGTACGCCGGACCTTCCAGACGATAGACGGGAAGGAGATCATCACGGAGCCGAAAACGCCGAAAAGCCGCCGGGTGGTGCCGCTGCCGGAGAAGCTATGCGAGGACATCAAGGCATACATGGCCGCCCTCTACGAGCCCCAGCCAGACGACCGGCTGTTCCCGTACACGAAGCACTACTTCCGGCAGCAGATGTTGAAGGGCTGCCAGGCGGCCGGCATGGAGCCGATCAGGCTCCACGATCTCCGGCACTCCCACGCCGCCCTGCTCATCCGGCTTGATACTCCTATCCTGCTTGTGAGCGAGCGCCTGGGCCACGAGGACATCGAAACGACCCTCCGCATATACGGCCACCTGTACCCCTCCGCGAACGACGAAACGGTCAAAAAACTGGATGATCTCATGCGGTAATGCCAAAATAATGCCACGGGCAAAAAAAGAAGGCCCCTACCAGAACGAAAATGCTCTGGTAGGGGCCTTTTTCTCTTGTTTTCTCCGTTTTTCTTGACTTTTCAGAAGCCTTTTCAAAAACGGTCCATTATTCCCACTCGATTGATGGGGGCTGTTTCACCTTATTTTTCGCGTTATTTTGGTCTATCTGCCTGTCCTGTGTTGCGGCGTTTCTCCGTAGTCTCCACCGCTTTCAGGCGGCGTAATGCCAAAATAATTCCACGCGCAGATTATACCACGGTCAGGTAGGACAGCGCAACCCAGGACGTGATTTCCTTGAGAAGCGCCTCCTGGACGCCCTTGTGGGTGGCGATCTGCTTCACGGTGTACCGGCGGTTCTTGCCGCTCACGTAGTCCGGGACCTTGGCTCCTCTGGAGGTGGTGAGGCCGCCATAGACGGCCCCGGTCTGGATGGTGACGGTGCTGCCCACCGTCACGGCCTTGGACGCCGTGGAGCCGCTGGCGCCGGTCTTGGTGGCATAGTCCAGGGAAATCCACCCGGCTCCGCTCTTGAGCTTGCCCCACTTGGAAGCGCCGGTGCCGCTGGCCTCCGCAACGATGGTATAGATGCCGGGCTTGATAGCGCCCTTGCTGCCGTAGTTGGTGCCAGGGCCGGAACGGATATTGAGGTCCGTCGCGGTCACCTTCACCGTGTAGTTTACGGCTGTCTGAGCGCCGCTGGAAGCGCCGGTGCTGGGGGTGGTGCTGGAGCTGCCGCCCAGCCGCTTAGTGACCTCGGCGGCAATCTCGCCGTGGAGGTTGTAGAGGTAATTGCCAGGGCAAGCCTTGTTCGCAAACCAGCGGTGAACGGTCATCACCATCTCCCCGGCCTTGGGGGTGTAGGCGAGGGTCTTTGCCTTGTCTCCGAACCAGAGCAGCTTCTTGGCTCCGTTTCGGCGGCAAATATCCGTTACCAGGTCCAGCAGCGCGGCATAGGCCGCCGCCGTGACCTTGTAGGGGTCCTTGGTCTCACTGGCCGTCTCGATGGTGACGGCGCGGTGATCGTTGGACGGGCTGGACGTACACCAGCTCCGGTCCTTTTCCTCCACGCACAGGCCGATGGAGCCGTCATGCCCCACAACGTAGTTGCAGGAAGCGCCGTTTTTCGGGTCGTACTTGGTAAAGGTTCCGGCGTTGCAACCGCTCTTCGCCGTCACTTGGCCGACAAAACAATGGATGCTGATGGTGTCGATTTTATGATTGCGGGGACTGGTCCGGTTGGGGCTGATTTTCGTATAGGTCACAAGGGAGCTGTTACTCATGGTCGCTTTCCTCCTTGTCCTCCGTGACTTCGGTAGTGGTCTCAATGGCGATGCCCTCCAGGGGGATGATGCCCTGGGTCAGCTCATAGACGGCGGCCTCGATGAGCGCGTCAAGCTCATTCTCATCCACGGTGACGCCGCGCTCTTTCAGCCAGGCAATAACGTACTGCTTCTTCTCTTCTCCGCGTCCGCTGCCCTTGAAAATCTGCTCAGCAGCGGAGACGGCGATTTTGACCCAGGCGTTGATTTCCGCCTGCTGGGAGGCCGTGGTCTTGGACTTGATGAACGGGATGAGCACACAGGTAACGATGACGCCGATCAGAGCGGCCACAGCTTCGATGATAGGGGTGATGTCGTACATGGTAAATCCTCCTTGTTTTTATCCGAGGGTAGGTCCGCTGGTGTCGGACCCGCCCTCTGTGTTGTTGGTCTGGAATGGGTTTCCGTCAGCGTCCAGCCCGTGACGGTTTCGGCTGACTTTTTCGGTGGTGGATGCCGCCGCATAGCTCACCAGATAGCCGATGCAGGCGGTAAAAATGGTAGTGGTTACATCGCTCGCGGTCTGCTTGTCCAGGTAGGCGAGGACGTAGGAAGCTACGGCGGTGGCCGTGGCAATAAGGACGGCCCACGCAGCGAGCTTTTTCTTGAACTCCCAGGGGCGGCGCGTCTTGGCGCGTTTTCCATCATACTTGCCAGCCATAGCGTCACCCTCAGTCCATCAAGGAGGAAACGCCTTGCCGGGTGAGGAAGTCCTTTTGCTTGTGCTTGATGTCGGCGGCGTAGTCCAAAGCGTCGTGCATATCCCCGTTGCAATGGGCGTCAGGGATGCGCTGGACCGCCCTCGCGGTCGCTTCTCCCAGGGCAATAGCGGCATTGGTCCCCTGGACAATCAGGACGAAGAGGTCCTTTTGGCCCTGCTCCTGGGCCGCCTGTTCCTTTTCCCGCTTGTCGATGCGGCGCTCCAGGCGCCAGATGATAAAGCCCATGATCGCGCTCGGAACACCCATGGCCGCGACAAAGGCAAGCACCATCTGGCCCAGGCTGATATTTACTTCCATTGGTCTCACCTGCCCTTACTCCGTCACGGCCTTGTAGTAATCGTTCAGGAGCGCCGGGGGTGCCCAATTTTCCTGCTTGGTGAATACCCGCAGGACCTCATACTCCGTGCCGTCGTGGGTGAAGTGGTCGCCCACCTGGAAAGTGTGATTGGCCTCCAGCTCATCCCAATCCGGGACACTCCCCGGCCCCGGTCCAGGTTCCGGCTCTGTCTCTTCGTAGAGCTTGTACTCAGAGGGGACCAGGTGGGGGTAGTGCGGCTCATAGAGCGTGACGCCCGCCTCCTTGATAGGGGTGTAGAGCTGCTGGTCCACGGGGTCCCGGCGCACCGCTCCGTAGGGGACGTGCTCGCCCCAAATGAAGTCCAGATACTCTCCGGGTTCCTCCGGCTCGCTGCGGAGCGGACGGAACAACGTCCGCCCGCCCACGGTTCCAGGTGCCCAATCCGCCTGCGCCTGGTGCTGCGTGGTGCAGATGTAAAGCTCGCTGTCCGGCCCCACGATAGGCTCATCCTTGAAGATGGTCCCCATGGTGGCACTCCAGATGCGGGTGCCGTCCGCCGCCGCGATAGTCTTCAGATCGGCGTCGGTGTAGTCTCCGCTCTCGACCTGTCCGGAGCGGATAAGGTTCGCCCGCGCCCGGTTCACGTGAAGCTCCGGGAGACCGGGGCCTCCCAGCTCCACCAGGGCGTCATGGGTGGCGAGGATGGCCGCCCACAGCTCATAGGTGTCCGCGCTCTTTTCCTGCTTCTGGTAGGCGCGAGCTTCGTCAAGACTTCTCATAGTCACTCCCCCTTAGATGTAGCTTGCGGACAGAGAGTAGCAGGCGACGCTTTCATACCCTCCGGCCTTGGTGATGGTGACGCGGACGCCGACGGCCCAGCTCTCAGCGGTCTTTGTGGTATTGCTGAAAATGTGCTTGAGGCCGAGCTGGGCGGTTTCCCAGGTGGGCGCTGCGTCGTTGTAGTTGTTGCAGACCTGCACAGTCACGCCGTCCTCGTGGGCGTTGTAGCGCATGGACACGAGGATTTTTTCAGCCGCCGCGCTGGTGTCGTCCACCTTCCAGTCAAAGTCAATGATGGAGACGGACCGGGAGAAGGTGATCGTCCGGGTGACGCTGTTCCCGGCGCTGTCCGTGACCTTGATCGTCATGGTGTGCTGCCCGGTGAGGCCGGCGAACTGTGCTTCGGTGAGGGCGAAGGTGTAGCTCTGGTTCCGCGTGGCCGGGTCGATGGTGCGGACCGCTACGCCGTCCAGGCTCTCCACGATCACCAGCGTATCCGCCTCGTCGCCGTCGTTGACCGTGTACTGGTAGGACGGCGGGCTCGTGATGGTGCCGAGGTTCTGATCGGTGCCGCTGACCGTCGGGTCCACGTTGTGGGTGACGGTCCGCGTCGGGCTGGTGGTGTATCCGCTGTATGCGTTCTTGCTGTCCTTTGCGCGGACGCGGTAGGTGACGGAGTTCATCGCCGTGGTGATCGTGTCGGTAAACTGCGTCGCGGCCCCGTCGTAGATTTTGGACCATGCGCCGCCGTTGTACTGCCGCTCCAGCTCATAGCTCACGGCGTCGGTGTCCGGGTCCACCGACGCCGCCCAGGACACGGTGAGCCCCTTCCCACTCCGCACATCTTCGGGCACGGTGATGGACGGGGGTGTGGTCGGTGCGTTGTTCCAGACAATCGTGTAGTATCCTTCACTGTCAGGAGTGTCAGATACCAAGATGTCAGAGCTCAGATTCAAAGCCGGGCGCACGCCCCTGTCGCCGCCGCACGCGAAGCTGTAGTTGAGGCCCCCGCCCGAGCTCACGCAGCGGACGTCGCTCGCGTTCGACGAATACGGGGAGCGG
>ULWB01024931.1_pt1 | contig 16565 bp, 15 predicted proteins | sample 1959891 | NCBI WGS metagenome assembly ULWB01 (sample SAMEA4835799, study PRJEB28245) | human gut metagenome | biome: gut microbiome; material: fecal sample | place: Denmark | collected 2008 | reverse complement strand
GGCAATAAGGGCCCCGGTCTTCATCTCGTGCATTCTCCGCAGCGTCTCAGCCGATACCCTCTTTCCGACGCTCTCGAGGTCAATCATCTGCCCACCGCACATCCCGACGGCGCCGCTTGCCCTCGCAAGTTCGGCCATCACCGCAACGCGCGAAGCGTCCGAAACAGGAAGCGACGCCAAAAGCGAAAACGCAAAAGGCTGCAGCGCGTCACCGGCGAGCATCGCCTGCGCCTCACCAAACTTCACGTGGCAGGTGGGTTTGCCGCGCCGAAGGGTATCGTTATCCATGGCCGGCAGATCATCGTGCACGAGCGAATACGCGTGCACCGACTCAACCGCAAGAGCCGCGGCGTCAAGGGCCGCGGAAGAGGCCTGCGTGAGGTGCCCTGCGGCGTAGACAAGAAGCGCACGCACGCGTTTACCGCCGCCCAAGACCGCGTAGCGCATGGCCTCCCAAAGTTTTAAGAGCGCGGGATCGGTCACACGCGCCGTGACGCCCTTAAAGACGCCCTCGGCATACGTTTCAAAATGCGCACGGCGGGCATCGGCCCAGGCTTCAAAAGTAAGATCATCATCACGCATCGCGGCTTACCCCCAGCGCCTCGGGACTTACTTCCCGCAGGGTTTCATCGTTTTGCAGCACCTGAATTTTGGCCTGAGCGGCGTCAAGCCTGCGGCGGCAGAGTTTGGAAAGTTCAACACCCCGTGTATAAGCCTCAAGGCTTTCTTCAAGCGTAAGGCCCCCGGCTTCCATTTTCTGCACAATCGCTTCAAGTTCGCTCATGGCGGCTTCAAACGAGATATTGTCTTTTGCTGTTTTGGTCATGACGTTGTTTAAGCCCCAAAGCGCAGAGGGTTTACCCGAGCACGTGCCAGGAGGCTGATGACATGAATGATCATGCTTCGATTTTAGCGCAGCACGCCCGCGAAAACCTTAGGCAGACGGCCTGTTTTCAGGCGTTTTGCAAAAGTTGCGGACAGCAAAACTCCACCGCATGGACGGTGTCATCGAAAGTATTGGGAGGAAAGAAACTGGAGCGGGAGACGAGTCTCGAACTCGCGACCTCAACCTTGGCAAGGTTGCGCTCTACCAACTGAGCTACTCCCGCATCATCTGATGCGCCGGGTTCCTTCAGAAGAACCCATCACGGACTGACCGTGAATTTGTGGAGCGGGAGACGAGTCTCGAACTCGCGACCTCAACCTTGGCAAGGTTGCGCTCTACCAACTGAGCTACTCCCGCACAAAATCACGTTTTTCTTCACCGCAAAAAGCTGCTGGAGGCGCGAAGCGGAATCGAACCGCTGTGAACGGATTTGCAATCCGGTGCATAACCACTTTGCTATCGCGCCGCCGTTCTTTTCCAAAACACGCGCTTTGGAGCGGGAGACGAGTCTCGAACTCGCGACCTCAACCTTGGCAAGGTTGCGCTCTACCAACTGAGCTACTCCCGCGGCGAAGAATGCGCATTTTACACAGACCCCGTACGCTGTCAAGTCCGAAAATTAAAGCGGACACCGCAAGGAGCTCCCGCCCGTTGAAACTTCGGCAAAAATTGCCGTCCGCTTTTCTCTTTTGGTCTCAGCCGATTTCGTCGCTTCGCTCTTTTAAAGCCGCGCGGTGCTTTGACCGCAGATAAAGCTGAGTGCTTGCGGCCCAGAAAAGCATCGTGAGAAGCGAAAACACGATGATCGCAGCCGAATATTTTGCACCGTCACCGTAAAGAAACGGCACGATAAAGGCCGAGCAAAGCGCAAAAAAGAGTGTCTGCAGGAAATTCAAAACGGAACTTGCCATTCCGCGCGAGTGCGGATAAAAGTCCATCAGCAGAAGCGACATCGCCGGGCGCATCATGCCGATGCCGGTTGTGTAAACCGCAAGCGGCAGCACCGCCCAGGGCATCTCGGGTTGATCCACGAAAACAATCTCAAAAAGCGCCGCGAGTGCCCCGAGCGCCATGATGGCAAAGGACACGCGGATCGTCATGGGCGTGCCGATTTTCTGCGCCGTGCGCGCGGAAATCCAGCTCCCGATGACCGTTCCCGCAATCATCGGCAAAAACATGTGCCAGAACTCATCAGGCTTCATGCCCATGACGTTGACGCACCAGTCGGCGGCACCCGCAATAAAAACGCCCTGCCCGAGAAACGCGAGACCCAGTGCGCTGCAGCCCGTCATGAAGGCGGGGTTGGCGGCGGCCTTGGCGTAATTCACGGCCAAAAGCTTAAAGTTCACCGGCGTACGGGCGCTTTTGGGAAGGCTCTCCGGCAGAAAGAAAACACAGGCAAGGCACAAAAACGCACTGATGACGGCGAGCGTATAGAAGTGACTCTGCCAGCCGAAGTGCGTTGCGGCGTAACCCCCGATCACGGGCGCCAAAGCCGGTCCGAAACCGAAAACCATCGCCACGTAGGCCATCAGTTTCTGTGCCTGCGGTCCGCCGAAAAGATCGCGGATCACGGCCATGCCGATCACCATGCCGCAGCCCGCAAAAAGGCCCTGCACGAAACGGAAAAACGTGACTTCGGCCAAAGTCGTTGAAAAAGCGGCGCCGACACTGGCGAGCATAAAAAAGAAAAAGCCCGCAACCATCGTTGTTTTACGGCCGAGAATGTCGCTGATGGTCCCGTAAAAAAGCGTCATCGCGGCAAAGCCGATGAGGTAGGCCGACAGCGTCTGCTGCACGGCTTGCATCGGCACGCCAAAAACCTGCGTCATCTCGTGAAAGCTCGGCAGGTACATGTCGGTCGCAAAAGGCCCGATCATGGAACAGGCCGCCAAAAGCCAGGTGAGGATAAAGGTATTGACCTTGGGCTTAACGTAATCTGTGCCGCCCGGGTGTTTCTTAGCTTCAGTCATGAATTAAATTCCGGCAAATATGCCAGCATTCTAAGGCCCGTGCGGTCTGACTCAAGACAATCGGATGACCTCCATACAGGTGTTTATCCGAAGAAAAACGCGCCCGGCGGGCGCCTTCTCCTCTGATGCGTGCCAAAATGCAGGTCATGTCTGAGACAACACCCGTTTACCGGGGACGCTTTGCCCCCTCGCCCACCGGCCCCCTGCACCTGGGGAGCCTTTTTTGTGCCGCCGCGACCTGGCTTGATGCCCGTTCGCACGGCGGCGTCTGGCTTGTGCGCATCGAGGACATTGATCCCCCGCGGGATATGCCCGGAGCCGACCGGCTGATTCTTGACACACTCGCTGCGTTCGGCTTGGCCTCTGACGAGCCCGTTGTATGGCAGTCAAAACGCTGCGACCTGTATGAGGCGGCACTTGCGCGGCTTTATGCTCTTCACCGTGCCTACGGGTGCGCGTGCACCAACACCGATATCGCTCACGCCTGCGGACTGCTTCATCTTCCAAAAGGCGTGTACCCCGGCACCTGCCGACGAGGCACTCACGGCAGACCCGTGCGGTCCGTTCGTTTTCTCACCGAAGACCGGGAAGTAGCCTTCACCGACCGCCTCTGCGGGCCCGTTAAGCAAAATGTTGAAAAAGAAGTGGGCGACTTCATCATCCGCCGCGCCGACCACCTCTGGGCCTATCAGCTCTGCGTGGTTGTTGATGACGCGGATCAGGGGATCACCGACGTTGTGAGAGGCAGCGACCTGTTAGCGAGCACTGCGCGGCAGATTGAGTTGCAGCAGGCGCTCGGATACCGCACGCCCCGCTATCTTCATACGCCCCTTATTCTCGGGCCCGACGGCGAAAAACTCTCCAAACAGCGAAAAGCCCCGGCAGTCACTGCCGAGGCTCCGCTCGCAACACTCACGGCCTTGTGGCCGCACTTCGGACTGCCCGCATTTAAAGCCGATACGCTTACGGGCTTTTGGAAAACTGCCGTTGAAATCTGGCGGGACAATATCCCGGCTTAGTTTGCGCTCCAGGGCTGCGGTTCCGGAAACATCCGGTCAACGAGCACGCGGATCGTGAGGTTGTAGTCGTCTTCCGGCAGGTTAAGACTTGCGTCACCGGCGCTGAAGCCTGAAACCGAAGCGCTGTAAGCGGGCCGCGCCTCACCCTTATTTCTGAGCTCAAGCCGCGCGGACTCAAGCCGTGCGCCGGACCAGCCGCCCATCACCGCGGTAAAACGCAGGTACTTGGTACAGCGGGCATCTTCCCCGTCAGTTTCAAGTGCCTTAAAGCCCTTTTCCCTCAGTGCCTGTCTTAAGGTGAGCTTTAACACTTCACTGGTTTCTTCCGGCGAAGCAACGCACACCGTCTCCTCCCCGCCGGAGGCGTAGCGCCAGCTGTAGGGGTTGTGGGTCGTTGTCTGGCAGCCGGCGAGAACCGCCGCAAGCACACTCAAAAGAAAAGCACGGTGAATCATGTGGGGCAACACATATCAAAACAACTGATTCTTCAATCCTATCAGGTTGAGTCCCGTTTTTGTATAGCCCGAAAGTGCCTTTTTTACCGGTATTTCAGCCGTTTTTGGCGTATTGCGGTTAAGATTGTCCGCACCACACACACTTGGCGCGCTTTTAACGATGTCCGTTCCCCTTCACACCTGCCCCGGGCCCGATGCCCTGCGCCGCCGGCTTTTGGCCGCCGCGGTGTGCGCGTGTGTGCCTGCGGCTTTTGCGCAGACAAAGGGGTTCGTTAATTACGCCACGCGCGCAGACGTTCGCTTTTGGGCGGCCGGCATCTCCGAATCGCGCGGCATTCCCTTTGCGTGGATTACCAATGCGCTTTCGCGCGCCCGCTACAGCGCGGTGAGCGAACGCATCATGAGCCGCCCCAGACTCACCGCAGGGGCAACCCCCAAAAACTGGCCCGCGCACCGCAAAAACTTTGTGAACAGTCAGCGCATCACGCTGGGCCTGAACTTCATGAAAGCCAACGCCGCAAGCCTGGCTTCTGCCTTTGAACGCTGGCAGGTTCCGCCTGAAATCATCACCGCCGTGATCGGTGTGGAAACGATTTACGGCAAGAGCACCGGAAACGTCAAAACGCTTGACGCGCTTGCCACGCTTTCCTTTGACTACACGCGGCGCGCGGCCTTTTTCCAGAATGAACTCGCGAGCTTTCTTGCGATCTGTCACAAAAACAAGACGGATCCGACAACGGTGAGAGGGAGTTTTGCGGGGGCCCTGGGCATCTGCCAGTTCATGCCGAGCAACATTGAAAAGCTCGGCATTGACATGGACGGCGACGGCAAGGTCGACCTGACCGCTAGTACCGCGGACGCCGTTGCTTCAGCGGCCAACTACCTTAAAAGCGTGGGATGGGACAACCGGCTGCCCGTGACCTGGCCCTGCCGGGTCTCAGAAGCCGCCGCCCGGGAACTCGATACCGGTGAGGCACGTCTGACGACAACCCTGCAAAACGCTCTGGACGCAGGGGTTGAACCGCAGGGGTACGTGCCGTTTCCTCCTGCCACACCCGTTCTTTTGGTGAGCCTTCCCACGCCCTCCAAAGAGGACCCAAAAGCCAAAATCTACCTTTTGGGAAGCGTCAACTTTGCTGCGCTTCTCGACTACAACCGCTCTTTTTTCTACGCGCAGAGCGTTACCGAATTAGCCGCTGCACTCACGGCGGCAAAAACGACGGCAGCTTAAGAAAACCAAAGCCCGGCAAGGAGCTTAATCCCGCCGGGCTTTCGGTGTCACTCACAAAAGACGACTACTCTTCCACAATCTGCTTCACATCCACGCCGTAAGCGTCCTTGATGTGGCTGTCCATCTTCAGAAGCACGGACCAGCGGCGCAGCGTCCCCACGATCACCACGGCCATCAGAACCATCACAAGGCACGAGAGGAACGCAAGGAGATACTTCTCGGCGGGCAGGTACTGATAGACGACAAGCCACACGCCGGCCCACATCGTGATGATGGTCATCAGCACACCGGGAATGCCGGTCATCCAGGCGTAGCGCGTTTTATTGAGACGCAGCAGCACCGTGGTGCCGATCAGCAGTGTCACGGAAGCAAGCAACTGGTTGCAGATACCGAAAAGCGGCCAGATGGTGGAGATATCGCCCGAGTAAACGAGGTAACCCCAGAGGCCCGTAAAGATGGCAGACGTTATCGCAATCCCCGGCACCCACTCATGATCGGCAAACTTCGGAATGACCTTACCCACCATTTCCTGCAGGAAGAAGCGCCCCACGCGGGTACCGGCATCCACGGCCGAGAGAATAAAGACCGCTTCAAACATGATGGCGAAGTGATACCAGTAGGCCATCAGATCTTCCATCCAGGGGATACGGCTGAAGATATAGGCCATACCGACGGCAAGACTCACGGAGCCGCCCGGACGGGCCGCGAGGTTTTCCTGCACTTCAGCTTCAAGCATCGGCAGGTTCTGCACGGTCATGCCGAGTTCGGCAAACTTGTCCGCGGCTGAATTAATCGCAAAGTAGTCGGCAGGCACCAGAACGCAGGCCGCAATCAAAGCCATCACGGCGACAAAACCCTCGGTGAGCATCGCGCCGTAACCCACGAAAAGCACGTCCTTTTCGTTGGCAATCATCTTGGGCGTTGTGCCCGTGCCGATGGTTGCGTGAAAGCCCGAAAGGGCACCGCAGGCAATCGTAATGAAGATAAAGGGAATCACCGGGCCGCCCACGATCGGGCCGCCGCCGTTAACGAATTCCGTAAGAGGCGGCATCTGGAAGTCAGGCATCACAAAGATGATGCCTGCGGCAAGCGCCACAATCGTACCGACCTTAAGAAACGTCGACAGATAGTCGCGCGGCAGAAGAAGCAGCCACACCGGCAGCACTGAAGCGATAAAGCCGTAGACGGGAATCGCAAGCGACATCGTCTTTTTGTCGAGGTTAAGCCACCCGAAATATTCCGGATGCGAGGCAACCCAGGGGCCTGAAAGGATGCACAGGAAAAGAAGCACAACGCCCAGAAGGCTTGCGCCGAGCACATCGTTTTTACGCCAGATATGCATGTAAAGGCCCATGATGACGGCAATCGGAATCGTAGCCGCCACCGTGTAGGTGGACCAGAGCGAATCATGCATGGCGTTGACGCAGGCAATCGAAAGCCCCGCAAGCGTGAGAATCAGAATGGCAATCACGGCCCAGCTTGTCACCACACCGGTTTTCGGATCGACTTCCTTCATCGCGATGTACGCGAGCGACCGTCCGCCGTGACGCACCGAGCAGAAAAGCACGACCATGTCGTGCACGCCGCCTGCAAGCACGCAGCCGATCAGAATCCAGAGAAGCCCGGGCAGGTACCCGAACTGCGCGGCAAGCACAGGTCCGAGCAGGGGACCGGCCGCTGCAATCGCGGCAAAGTGGTGACCGAACAGAACGAATTTGTCGGTTTTGACGTAGTCGCGGTCATCGGCATACTTCACAGCCGGTGTTTCGCGGTTGGGGTTGAGGTTGAGAACCTTTTGGGCGATGTAAAGGCCGTAGAAGCGGTAACCGATCGCAAAGACGCAGAGCGCCGCGAAAATCACCGTGACGGCATTGATGCCCTCAAGCCACTGCATGATGTATTTCCTTTCAGAGGGGTCTTTAACGACCGCAGCCGGTACTTTCTGCGGTACCGTGGGCGCAGGAATTGCAGTGTAGTCAGGGGAAAATGAAAAACTGTTCCAAAATTAGGGAATAACCCTGAGAGATCTCCTCTTCTTGCGAAAATAAGGCTCTTCCTATGCACTCTACCGTGTTTTTCGAACGGACAAACGAAAACCGCCGCAGGGCACTGAAACCCAACGGCGGCTTGACCGATCAGTCAGACTGCTGCGAAAAAGCCGCAGTCAGAAGCACTGATTAGTAGTTCGTGGCGCGAACTTCGAAGAAGCTCTGCGAGTGGTGGCAGACCGGGCAGACTTCCGGAGCTTCGGTACCGACAACAATGTGACCGCAGACGCGGCATTCCCACATCGTCATTTCGCCCTTGAAGAAGACGCGCTTCATCTGAACGTTGTTCAGCAGCTTACGATAACGTTCTTCGTGGGTCTTTTCGATGGCGCCGACCATACGGAACTTGGCAGCGATTTCAGAGAAGCCTTCTTCTTCGGCTTCCTTGGCAAACGTTGCATACATGTCGGTCCATTCGTAGTTTTCGCCGTCGGCTGCAGCCTTCAGGTTAGCGGCCGTGTCGCCGATGCCGCCCAGGTATTCAAACCAAAGCTTGGCATGTTCCTGTTCATTGCGGGCCGTGGTCAGGAAGATTTCCGCGAGCTGTTCATAGCCTTCGTGACGGGCAACGGAAGCGAAGTACGTGTACTTGTTGCGGGCCTGAGATTCACCGGCGAAGGCAGACCACAGGTTCTTTTCAGTCTTGGTGCCGGCGAGCTTGGCCGTGCAGCCGCAGCTCTTCTTTTCTTCAACGACGGGTTCGAAGTAGGAGGCGTCCTTGTGGCAGACGGGGCAGATGTAGTCAGCGGGGAGGCTGTCGCCTTCATAGATGTAGCCGCAAACCTTGCAACGGAATTTCATGTTTTTCTCCTGAAATGTTGATGAACCACCGCAGACATTTTTTCTGCAGCGAAGCAGGAAAGCCGCAAAACCCCCCGTGCCTCAGGGTCAGTACTAATTTTAATGATGGGGCCGACCCGGCTCTTATTAAATTCGGATTGAATTCTATGCCTCACCCTCTTTTAAATGATAGTTAATTGCCATATGGCGCTTATAGCTTTTTGTCATGCTGACAAGGCTCAAATCTGCGGTCGATGCCTGCAGTTTCTGGCCCGGTCACTGCGCTGCCGGCCGTTGCCGCAACTGTACGGTCAACGGGAAGATTTTCGAGAACCCGGGCCGCCTCCTCTCCTCCGACAGCGCCCTGCGCGGCATTAACCGCCAGAGACGAAAGTCTTTGCACCGCATCGGTTGTTGCACTCACGTCGTGTCCGCTGCGCAACAGAAAAAGTAACGCCGAGAGAACGGCCGTGCGTTTGTTGCCGTCAGAGAAAAGATGCGCCCGGGCAAGCGCTGAGAGCAGTTCTCCTGCCGTCCGGAAAACCACCGAATCCGTTGCCGTGCTGCAGTCAAGCTTCAGTTCCACGCCGCCCAAAAGGCCGTTAATGCGCTCTTTCAGGAATCCGGGCGCATGCGCTGAAGCCAGCCCCCGGAAGCGCATCAAAACGGCGTCGTGCATGAGGCGGATTTCCCGCCCGGTCAGAACTGTCCGTATGCCGCTCATTTGTCCTCCAGGTTTTTCAACAGGACCTTCCACTTTTCGATCAGGGCGGCAATATCATCGGGCAGTGTTTCTCCGCCCGGCTTTCCTGCTACAGCCGGAAACTTTCCCGAGCCTGCGGCGCGGAGCCGGCCTTTGTCTTCAAGCGCTTTAACGGGCTTCTGATGCAGACACATCGCTTTCTTTCTTCGTGTTGATCACGAAGAAATTGTCGGCAGATATGCGTCGTTTTATGTCGCAGATGAAATCCAGAATATCCGGCAAAAAAGAAAAAGCAGCCCGCGGCCGCGGGCGCAAGACTGCTTCATCTGACACGGAAAAAACGCTACCCGCGCCTTAATGTGAAGTGCTCAAACTGTGCTTTGAGACGGGCAAGAAGTTCTTCGCCCGGGTAGTCGCTTCCTACTTTCGCGAGTTTCAGGTCAATGTGCGGCGCCGGACGGAAAATCTGCAGAGCGTATGTTTTGCAGCCGCGCTCTGCGAGCCAGTCGGCAATTTCACCGATTGCTTCCGCCGAGAGAAAATCCGGATGCGCCGTCGTGCGCGCTTCATAAGAAACGCCGCTTGCGCGCACCACCTCAAAACTTTCGCGAAACGCTGCGGCGCTCCCCTTACGCTGCGTGACGGCTTCAAAAAGCGCGGCGTTTTCCGGCGGCGCCTTCACATCAAGCCCCACCCAGTCAACAAGTCCGATCACTTCTTTTAAGTGCCGCGGATAGGAGCCTGAGGTGTGCAGTCCCACGGCCATCCCAAGCGACTTCACCTCCTCTATCGCACTTTTGAGCGCGGGGTCGGTGAGCGGCTCGCCGCCTGAAAACACCACGCCGTCCAAAAGACCCTTGCGGCGGGACAGGAGCTTTTCAAGTTCCTCCCACGAGCTGTGTTCCAGATCCGGCGCAAACGCGCGGCTCTGCATCCAGGGGTTCTGACAGTAGATGCACTGCCAGGGACAGCCCTGCAGAAACGCCACCGCCGCGAGCTTTCCGGGAAAGTCGATGCTCGTAAAGGGGGTGATGCCCGCCACCTTCAGGTGCCGTGCCTCAAGACAAAAATCCGCGCCGGGAGTCTGTGCCTCAGCGCGGATCGGAATCGCTTCGTGATTCACGCCGCAGTTACTTGCTGCAGCCGCACTTCGATTCAACGAAGTACTTGCGTTCCTCGAATTCGCCCTTCTTGCCGATGTTGAAGGACTGAACCGGGCGGTGGTATCCCATCACACGGGTCCAGACTTCGCAGGGCTGACGTTCGCTGTCCTTTAATTCAACTTCCTGAGTTTTTGTTGTGTTCTGGTCCATTTCATGACCTCCCTTTTTGGTTAACGAAACTTTAATACCGGCGGCCGCGGCCGCACAGAGATAAAACACTTACGCGGCCGCCTTTTCCTTGGCCGCAAGCGCCGCACGCTTTTTGGCAATGATCTCAGCGTCGCAGATCGGGCAGAAATCGTGCCGTCCCGGGATGTAGCCATGCTTGGGGCAGATCGAGAACGTGGGCGTGATCGTGATATAAGGCAGACGAAACCGCGTGAGCGTTCTTCTCACGAGATCCCGGCAGGCCTCAGCCGAACTGATCGCCTCGTTCATGTACAGGTGCAGAACCGTGCCGCCCGTGTACTTCTTCTGCAGATCTTCCTGCATCTCAAGCGCCTGGAAGGGGTCGTCGGTGAAGCCCACCGGCAGCTGCGAAGAGTTGGTGTAGTAGGGATTCTTGGGCGTTCCCGCCTGCAGAATATTGGGGAAACGCTTTTTGTCTTCCTTCGCGAAGCGGTACGTTGTGCCTTCCGCGGGCGTTGCCTCAAGGTTATACATGTGGTCGGTTTCGGCCTGAAACTGCACGAGCCTTTCACGCACGTGATCCAGAAACCGCACCGCAAAGGCGTGGCCCCAGTCGGTTGTGATGTCGTCGGTGTCGCCGGTGAAATTGCGGATCATCTCGTTGATGCCGTTCACACCGATCGTGGAGAAGTGGTTTCTGAGTGTGCCGAGATAGCGCTTCGTGTACGGGAAAAGTCCCTGATCGATGTGGCGCTGAATGACCTTACGCTTGATTTCCAGGGACTGCTTGGCAAGATCGAGGAGATGATCAAGACGCTTGTAGAGCTCTTCTTCGTTGCCCTTATAGAGGTACCCGAGGCGCGCGCAATTGACTGTCACAACACCCAAAGAGCCCGTCTGCTCGGCCGAGCCAAAGAGGCCGTTGCCGCGCTTTAAGAGTTCCCGCAGATCGAGCTGCAGACGGCAGCACATCGAGCGGATCATGTTGGGCTTAAGTTCCGAATTGATGAAGTTCTGGAAGTACGGCAGCCCGTAGCGCGCCGTCATGTCAAAGAGGCGCAGGGCATTGGGGCTGTCCCAGTCAAAGTCCGGCGTCATGTTGTAGGTCGGAATCGGGAACGTAAAGACACGGCCCTTCGCGTCGCCCTTCATCATGACTTCGATGTAGGCGCGGTTGATCATGTCCATTTCAGCCTGCAGTTCCCCGTAGGTAAAGGGCTGCTCTTCGCCGCCGATCACCGGGTGCTGATGCTTTAAGTCCTCAGGACACGTCCAGTCAAAGGTGAGGTTTGTAAAGGGCGTCTGCGTACCCCAGCGGCTCGGGACATTGAGGTTGTAGATCAACTCCTGAATGCACTGCAGCACTTCATGGTACGGCAGATGATCCTTCCGGATGTAAGGCGCCATGTAGGTGTCAAAGGACGAGAAGGCCTGAGCGCCCGCCCATTCGTTCTGCATCGTGCCCAAAAAATTCACGATCTGACCGGTGGCTGAGGAAAGGTGCTTGGGTGCCCCGGCTTCAACCTTGCCCGGCACACCGTTAAAGCCTTCGGTGAGCACCGTGCGCAGCGACCAGCCCGCGCAGTAACCCGAGAGCATGTCAAGGTCATGAATGTGAATGTCGGCATTGCGGTGCGCGGCACCGATTTCGGGCGTGTAGATGTAGTTGAGCCAGTAGTTGGCGACGACCTTGCCGGACACGTTGAGAATGAGTCCGCCCAGACTGTAGCCCTGGTTGGCGTTGGCGTTGACGCGCCAGTCGAGCTGATCGAGGTACTCGTTGATGGAACTTTCCACATTGACCCAGCTTTTTTTGGCGTCACGGCTCTTGGCGCGCTGTTCGCGGTAAACGATGTAGGCCCTGAGTGTGGCGAAGTACCCTGAGTCAAAAAGGGCGTGTTCAACCGCGTCCTGCACCTGCTCAATGTCGGGCGTCACAAGGTTTAAGGACTTGATCTTGGGAATCACGAGCGTTTCGCACATTTCCTGCGCACGCTTTTCCCCGAACTCACCGGTCGCCTTGCCGGCTTTGGCAATAGCCGCCGTAATTTTGGCGGCGTCAAAAGGTTTGACGCTGCCGTCGCGTTTGACCAGATGTTCAGGCATGACGGACATAAGTGAACTCCTCTTTATTCTTTCAGTGTTTCCCCGGCAATAAAGATCCGCAACGGACGCCACGGGCATTACCCGCGCCCCGGTCATAAGGCTCTGTCGGGAAAAAACGGACCGCAGGCCGGTAAGTCCTGCGGCATCACTTTGGTTCTCAGGACAATAACGGCCAGTGCTTGTGGTGTCAATCTTAAAGCCCCACTACCAATAGTAGAGTTTAAATTAAAAACTATCCGTAAAATCAGGCGTTTGAGGTGGAGCATGAGGCTTTCCGCCGGTACCCTAAACGCCACAGGGGTTTTCCCTTTGAGCCCTCAAATGCCCTCTCAGAGCGGGTTTCAGTGCCTGACCCGGCGCCTAGGTGAATACACCTATTTGATATTACCTAGGCAGTTGATATAGTTCGTAGCGGATCGAGCGGTAGCCGATCCGAATCTCCCTGTGCGGAACGCTCCCGAGGGGCCGTTTTCGAAGTTCTCCCTCTTCCAAAGCGCGCATTGAAGCGTTTCGCATTTTCAGCCCGATTGCACGTGTGTGCCGTCGGGCGTTTTTTTGCCCCGGTTTTTCTAAAATTGCGGCCTTGCCCGATTTTCCGGATGGTTTGAATCATGACTGAACTTCTTTCCTTTGCAGAACTTTTCGGCGTCGGTATCGGCGTGGGGCTTGTGGGGGCGCTTCTGGGCATCGGCGGCGGCCTCATCATGGTGCCGCTTTTCATGCTCACGATGATGACCCCGAACGGCACGACCTTTCAGACCGTGCAGCAGGTGATCGGCACGAGCCTTTTTGGCGTATTTCTCAATTCGGTCTCAGGCACCATCGCCTACATCCGCCAAAAACGCGTGATGTTTCGTGCGGCCCTGCCCTTTGCAGCGGCCACGATCCCGGGCGCCTTTTTGGGGAGCTATGTCACCGAATACTTCTCGGGCCCCGGCTTTTCAATAACTTTCGGCGTGTCGCTTGCCGCGCTCGGCATCTTCATGTTTTTAAAAAGCCGCAGCAGGCGCGCCACGGCCCGCGTGGAAGACTTTGACGTCGCGCATGCCGAGTTTTCCTACACTATCGGCATCACGCTTTCCTTCTTTGTGGGCTTTATCTCGTCGATTTTGGGTATCGGCGGGGGCGTCGTGCACGTACCGATGATGGTCTTTATCCTCGGATTCCCGGCGCAGATTGCCGTGGCAACCTCCACCTTTGTGCTGATGGTGAGTTCCGTGATCGGTGTTGCCGGCCATGCAATGCTCGGTCACATTGTCTGGACCGCAGCCGTTGCGGTGGGGTGCGGCGCTTTTGTCGGCGCACAGTTCGGCGCCAAGATTGCAAAGAAAATCCGCCCGTCCTGGATTGTGATCCTTCTGTCGGCCATTATGGTTCTTTTAGGATGTGAGCTCTTCTGGAGAGGCGTCAGCGCTTAAGTGCACAGCGCTTGCGAAACGAAAGACCGGCTGATTTTATTCAGGCCGGCCTCTTTTTTAGCTCAGAGCAGGATCACGTCGTACTCTTCCTGGCTGTAGCAGCCCTCCACCTCAAGCGTCACGGGCTTACCCATAAAGTCCTGCAGAAGGTCCAAGGCGGGCGCCTCGTCTTCCAAAAACATATCAATCACGCTTTGCGAAGCAAGGATCTTAAATTCCCTGGCATCGCGGTACTGCTTGAATTCCCGCACGATCTCCCGAAGGATGTCGTAGCAGACGGTGCGCGCGGTCTTAATCTGCCCCCGCCCCCCGCAGACCGGGCACGGTTCGCACAACACGTGCGCAAGCGACTCACGGGTGCGCTTGCGGGTCATCTCAACGAGCCCCAGTTCGGTGAATTCGGAAATGGTGTGCTTGGTGCGGTCAGAAGCCGCGGCGCGCCTTAATTCAGACAACACCGCCTGGCGGTGCTCCTCGCAGACCATATCGATGAAGTCGATGATGATGATTCCGCCCAGGTTTCTCAGACGCAGCTGCCGGGCAATGACCTGAGCGGCTTCAAGATTCGTTTTAAAGACGGTTTCAGAGAAGTCCCGGCGGCCCACAAAGGCCCCGGTATTGACGTCAATCGTTGTCATCGCTTCAGTCTGGTCAACGACCAGATAGCCGCCGCTTTTCAATTCCACACGGCGCCCGAGGGCTTTTTCAATCTCCTCGTCCACCCCGTACATTTCAAAAAGAGGCCGGTCACCGCTGTAGTGCTCGATCTTATCGAGAGCCGCCGGCACAAACCGGCGGGCAAAGGCTCTGAGGTTTTCACAGGTGCGGCGGCTGTCAACCAAAATCCTTCGGGTTGTAGCCTGCACCATGTCCCTTAACACCCGCTGCGAAAGCGACAGATCCTCATACAAAAGCGAGGGCGCGGGCTGACGCGAGCGCTTTTCCTCAATCTCGCTCCAGAGGCGCTTAAGGTAAGTCATGTCCTCGAGAAACTCGCTGTCTTGAGCCCCCTCTTCGGCGCAGGTTCTGACGATGTAACCGCCTTTTTCCGTTTCAGGCCTGAGGGCCGTCACGCGGCTTCTGAGTTCCTCTCTGAGCGCCTCATCTTCAATGCGCTGGCTCACGCCGATATGGTTGTCGTGGGGCAGATAAACGAGCTTGCGGCCTGCAAGCGAAATCGTGGTCGTAAGCCGCGCACCCTTGGTGCCGATAGGATCCTTGGCGACCTGCACCATCAGGCACACGCCCTCGCAGAGAATCTTTTCGATGGGCTTCATGATGCCGTCGGGGCCGTGCGCGCTTTCGATGTCCATCACATGGAGAAACCCGGTGCGCTCAAGTCCGATGTCGATAAAGGCGGACTGCATGCCGGGCAGCACCCGGATCACCTTCCCCTTATAGACGTTACCCACAAGCCCGCGGCTTTGCGTGCGCTCAATATGCACGTCTTCAAGGATATCGTCGACGATCACCGCCACGCGGTTTTCCCGCGGCGTGCAGTTAATGAGAATGTCTTCCATAGAAAGCGCTTCCGGCATGGTTGTCTTTGCTTGGTCGACATAATAGCCAATAGCCCGGCAACGGTTTGGCTTATGGCCCGGGCCTATACTCACAAAAAACATGAACCACTAGGAGACAACCCGTGCCCAAGACGCTCTACGAAAAAATCGTCGCTGCGCACACCGTCAAACGTATCGACGCCGCCACCGTGCTTCTTTACTGCGATGTGCACTTTGCCAATGAATACACGTCGCCCCAGGCTTGTGCCGGGCTCGTTGACAGGGGACTCACTGTCCCGGTACCTGACGCGCATCTGTGTGTGGTCGACCACATCCTTCCGAGCATCGATGAGTCACCGCGCCGCATTTACGATGAGAAAAGCCGCATTCAGGCCGAGACGCTTCAAGCCAACTGCCGCCGTTTCGGTATTGACGCCTTTTACGGCCCCGACGATCCGGATCAGGGTGTTGAGCACGTCGTAATGGATGAGCAGGGGCTCGTGCGCCCGGGGATGGTCGTGATCTGCGGCGACAGCCACACCACAACGCACGGTGCCTTAGGTGCCCTGGGTTTCGGGATCGGAACATCGGAAATCGAACATATTCTCGCAACGCAAACGCTTGTCTACCGCACGGCGGGCACGATGCGCATCACGCTTACCGGAAAACTGCCCGAGGGGTCAACCGCCAAAGATCTCGTGCTCACGGTTTTGCGCAAAATCTCCGCGCGCGGCGCCCTGGGGATGATCGTTGAATACTGCGGCAGTGCCGTTGAGGCGCTCACCGTTGAAGAGCGCATGACGCTTTGTAACCTCACGGTGGAAGCCGGTGCCCGCGGGGCACTGATTGCACCGGACACGAAAGCGCTGGCCTGGGTCAAAGACCATGCAGTCGGCATGACCGAAGATGAGTTCAAAGCCATGTCAGACTACGCTGCAACGCTCACAACGGACGCCAGCGCGCACTTTGATAAAGAAGTCACGCTTGATGCCTCAGAAGTTGCTCCCATGGTGACCTGGGGCACGAGCCCCGTCAGGCCGTGCGCTTTGACGAAGCGATTCCCGCACCCGAGAGCTTCACCGATCCCGTGGCGCAGGCGGCTGCCCGCCGCGGACTTGCCTATCAGGGACTTACAGCCGGACAGGCTCCTGCCGG
>ULWB01014224.1_pt1 | contig 16764 bp, 11 predicted proteins | sample 1959891 | NCBI WGS metagenome assembly ULWB01 (sample SAMEA4835799, study PRJEB28245) | human gut metagenome | biome: gut microbiome; material: fecal sample | place: Denmark | collected 2008 | reverse complement strand
CTTTTTATGCACAACTTTTCACTCCAAATTTCGGAAGAACCCTATTTGTGGAATCCATTGCTTTGCAGGAAATCGTCAGTTGACTTGGAAGAACAGACATCTGCAGACAAGGAAACATCAATGTGGGTTTTAAAAGATGATTTCTTGCAGGCAATGGATTTAAATAATAATATGCGGATTGATAAAATAAAACATAAACAATAACGTTATAAAAATAATAAGATAATGAAAACCCGAATGATATTAAGCATGTTTTTGCTGCTGTGGCCGGACTTATGGCTTGCAGCGATGAGCGGGAGACGGTTTATGCACCTGACAATCAGCAAGTGACGTTGTCGGTAACGGAAGAGAAACTTACGGCTGACGCGGCTTCGTTCAATGTGAATGTTACTACCGACCATGAATTTGCAGCATATTCTACAGTTGATTGGATGACGGTGAGTCCTGAAGGATCGGTAAAGAAAAACGAGACTCTTACTGTCACGGTGGAAGCAAACACCGAAACAGAAAGCCGTACGGGTGAAGTGATAGTATGGTGTGGTGGCACAAGACGTGCCGTAAAGGTAAGCCAGGCAGGCGTTGAGGCACCTGATACAGAGATAACAGCTCCTGACGGATATTCGCTTGTGTGGAACGACGAGTTCGACGGAACGGAACTGAGCAGCGACTGGACGTTTGAAGTGGCTGGACCGGGCTTCGTGAACAACGAGCTTCAGAACTATGTCAAGGGCAACGACGTGGCTGAGGTCTCTAATGGAACATTGAAAATAAATCTCTATAAAGACGGCAACGACATCAAGTCGGCACGCATCTATGCAAAGCGTAACCAGGGATGGAAGTACGGATACATAGAAGCAAGCATCAAACTGCCTGAAGGTAAGGGCACATGGCCTGCTTTCTGGATGATGCCGGTGAACTTCACCTCATGGCCGGGAGATGGAGAAATAGATATAATGGAATCGGTGGGATACGACCCGAACGTGGTTGTCTCGACGATACATTGCAACAAGTATAATAACGGAGGCACGGCAATAGAAAGCGCACGCACTTCTGTCGCTACGGCTTACTCGGAATTCCACAAGTATGCTCTTGAATGGACGGCAGACAAAATGGTGTTCTATGTTGACGGCAAACAGCTGCTCACATACAACAACGACGGCACAGGAAAGGATGCCTGGCCCTTTGACTCACCATTCTATGTGATACTCAACCTTGCGTGGGGCGGCTCTTGGGGCGGCTTACAGGGAGTTGACGAAAGTTGTCTTCCTGCAACCATGGAAGTGGATTATGTGAGAGTATTCCAGAAGTAGAAAAGAAGCTGACAATAAGGTTGAAGCCGCTTGCGACCGGTTAGCCGTGTGCCATTGACGCCGCGGAGCGCGGCCGTGGGTGGCTTCTGTGTTAAATGTACTGCGTAAACAGGTCTATCGTGTTACGGAAACGTGCATGTCATACGGTGAAAAGGTGTATGTCACGCGATGAAAAGGCGCATTTTACATGCTGATAAAGCCTTTTCCGCATGCCCAGACGGTGCATATCATGCCCTCAGATGGGTGCTCATGGTACATCGGAATGGGCTTTGTCGTACTGCGATATGCGGACAGGCTTGCTGTTTTCCGCTTGATATGCGGATCACAACAGTCGAAAGTCGTATCATGAAAATTAATGATTTAAAGTCATAAATGCAAGCTGAAAATCTGATTTCAATGACGTCTTAAATATTTTAAAAGTCTGAAACATACTTTAAAACGATTATTATCCACCACCAAAATATATGGAACAAAAAATGCAATATATTGAAAATGAATGTTTTACTCTTTTAATACACCTTTATCATACCACCAAGTGACTTTATATGCTTGTATTCGATGAATTTAGTTTTTAAATTTGCAAAAGGAGAAAACAGCGACCTTAAACTTTAAAGATTTATGCAACATTTATGATTTATAACTAAAAACGATATGACATAAGGTTGCATTACATATGTTGAAGTCTGCTAAACTTGATCTGATAAATAAGAATCCTATATAAACTAAAGACAATGAAAAAAATTATAACAATGGCTGTTGTTGCAGCGTTTGCTGCTAATGTGGCCAAGGCTCAGTCGGTTCCGGTCTATCTTGACGCGACTAAGCCCATCGAACAGCGTGTGGAGGATGCGCTGAAGCGTATGACGCTCGACGAGAAAATAGCTGTCATACACGCTCAAAGCAAGTTCAGCTCGCCGGGCGTGGCACGCCTCGGCTTCCCTGATTTCTGGACAGACGACGGACCTCATGGCGTTCGTCCCGACGTGCTTTGGGATGAATGGGAGCAGGCCGGACAGACAAACGACTCGTGTGTGGCTTTTCCTGCGCTCACATGTCTTGCCGCTACGTGGAATCCTCAGATGGCAATGGCTTACGGTAAGGCTCTCGGCGAGGAGGCGCTCTATCGTGGCAAGGACATGATTCTCGGTCCTGGCGTCAACATTCTGCGCACACCTCTCGGCGGACGTAACTTCGAGTATATGGGTGAAGACCCTTATCTGACATCACGTATGGTGGTGCCTTATGTTCAGGGACTGCAGTCCAATGGCGTTGCAGCCTGCGTAAAGCATTTCGCTCTGAACAATGACGAGGAATATCGCAATCAGGTTAATGTCATCGTTGACGACCGTGCTCTTTACGAAATATATCTTCCGGCATTCAAGGCTGCCGTTACCGAAGGACACGTATGGGGACTCATGGGTGCCTACAACCTTTATAATGATCAGCACAACTGCCATAACAAGCGTCTGCTCTGCGACATCCTGAAAGGCGAGTGGGGCTTCGACGGCGTTGTGGTATCCGATTGGGGCGGTGCGCATGATACGCGCCAGGCTGTTGAGAACGGACTCGATATGGAGTTCGGAACATGGACCGATGGCCTTTCTTTCGGCGAATCGAACGCATACAACAACTATTATCTCGCCCGTCCTTACCGCGAGTTGATACAGAAGGGCGAATATTCTACAAAAGAACTCGACGATAAGGTGCGTCGCGTACTGCGTCTCTTCTTCCGCACTACGATGCGTACAGACCGTGGAAACGGCTCCATGAATTCTGAGGCTCATTATGCTACGGCACGACGTGTGGCTGATGAGGGCATCGTTCTCCTCAAGAATGAAGGCAATCTGCTGCCTCTCGACACCACGAAAGCGCTCCGCGTGCTCGTTGTCGGTGAGAATGCCATCAAGATGATGACTGTTGGAGGAGGCAGCTCGTCGCTGAAAGCACAGCGTGAGACGCTTCCTATCGAGGGCATGCGCAAATATATGGGCAATATGATCAAGATAGATTATGCCCGTGGTTATGTAGGTGATACCATCGGTGAGTACAATGGAGTCGTGGCAAAACAGAAACTCTACGAGCCGCGTACAGCCGACGAACTCATTGCCGAGGCTGTAGATAAGGCCAAGAATGCCGATTGCGTGGTGTTCTTCGGCGGTTTGAACAAGAGCGATTACCAGGATGCCGAAGGTCATGACCGCAAGGAGTACGGTCTGCCTTACGGTCAGGACCGTGTGGTTGAGGCTCTTGCAAAGGTCAATAAGAACATAGTATTCGTCAATATATCAGGTAATCCGGTTGCAATGCCGTGGCGTAACAAGGTTAAATCCATCGTACAGGGCTGGTTCCTTGGCTCTACTGCCGGCGAGGGTCTGGCCGATGTGCTTACCGGACGCGCCAATCCTTCAGGCAAGTTGCCTTACACATGGTGGCAGAAGCTTGACGATGTGGCTGCCCATAAGCTCAATACTTATCCGGGAACATGGCGCGACGGCAAGAAGATCATCGACGAAGAATATAAGGAAGGAATCTTTGTAGGCTATCGTTGGGCTGATAAGGAGAACATAAAACCGGTGTTCGCTTTCGGTCACGGCTTGAGTTACACCACGTTCAAGATAGGCAAGGCAACTGCCGACAAGGCCAAGATTGCCCAGGGCGACAGCATAAGCTTCACTGTCAGCGTTACCAATACGGGCAGCAAGGCAGGCTCTGAGGTCGTGCAGCTTTATGTACGCGACTGCAAATCTTCGCTTGTCCGCCCGTACAAGGAACTTAAAGCCTTCAAGAAAGTGAGCCTCCAGCCAGGCGAGACCAAGCAGGTTAAGCTGACCATAGGCACTGATGCCTTGAGCTTCTTCGATGACAAAGCCCACAAATGGACAGCTGAACCGGGTGACTTCGAAGCTTTGATAGGCAACTCTTCAGATAATCTTAAACAGAAAGTTAAATTTGTTTTAATGTGATAATTTGTGTCACAGGCCGGAGGACATAAGTTGTCCGGTCTGTGTATTTTTTTTCCATTATTATTTTATTATTATGATATCAATACGTAAAACATTGACGACAATAGCATCGTGTGTGCTCGCCCTTACTGCTACGGCGCAGAACACAGACATGGATAAGTTTGTCAACGATCTTATGTCGCGCATGACTCTTCAGGAGAAAATAGGTCAGCTAAATCTTCAGGTGGCCGGCGACATCACCACCGGAAATGCTCAGGACACCCAGGTGGCAAGCCTCATAAGGTCAGGAAAAATGGGTGGAGTGTTCAACATTAAGGGAGTTGAAAATATAAAGGAACTCCAGAAGATTGCGGTTAAGCAGAGTCGTCTGGGTATTCCTTTGCTCGTGGGCATGGATGTCATCCATGGTTATGAGACGATATTCCCCATTCCGTTTGCCCTCTCGTGCAGTTGGGATGTGTCAGCAGTCGAGGAAGCTGCCCGCATAGCGGCAAAGGAAGCCTCTGCCGACGGTATAAACTGGGTTTACAGCCCTATGGTTGACATCTGTGTCGATGCCCGTTGGGGCCGTATAGCCGAGGGCAACGGTGAAGATCCTTATCTCGGCTCACAGATGGCAAAGGCCATGATACGTGGTTATCAGGGCGATCTCAGCAGCAATTCCAACGTGATGGCCTGCCTCAAACACTTCGCTCTTTATGGTGCTGTGGAGTCAGGTCTCGACTACAACACCGTAGATATGAGTCGCCTGCGCATGTTCAACCAGTACTTCCCGCCCTATAAGGCAGCCGTTGAGGCAGGTGCCGGCAGCATCATGTCGTCGTTCAACATCGTTGACGGAATTCCGGCTACAGCCAACAAGTGGCTGCTCGACGACGTGCTGCGCAAGCTTTGGAAGTTCGACGGATTCGTTGTGACCGACTACGGTTCAATAGGTGAGATGATAAGCCACGGCGTGGGAGGTGATCTTAAAAACGCTTCTGTCTTGGCTCTCAATGCCGGCACCGACATGGATATGTGTTCTACGGGATTCTTGAATACGTTGGAGCAGTCATTAAAGGACGGCACCATAACTGAGGAAGCCATCAACACGGCATGCCGCAGAGTGCTCGAGGCAAAATATAAGCTTGGCCTTTTTGCCGACCCATACAAGTATTGCGACACCAAGCGTCGCAAGAAAGACATCTTCACAGCCGACAACCGTGCCGCAGCACGCCGCATAGCTGCCGAGACATTTGTCCTGCTGAAGAACCAAAACAACCTTCTGCCGTTGAAGCGCGAGGGCAAGATTGCTCTTATAGGTCCGTTGGCAAACACCCGCGCCAACATGGCCGGAACATGGTGTGTGGCATATACTCCCGATAAGTATTCCACACTTAAGGAAGGATTTGAACGTGCGCTCCAAGGCAAAGCAGAGCTGCTCTACGCACAGGGCTGCAACCTCATGGCCGACTCTTTGCGCCAGCGTGCAGCCGAGTCCGGCAAGACCATAGAACGTGGCGACGATGCCGCTCTCAAGGCTGAGGCTCTTGCTGTTGCCGCCAAGGCCGATGTCATTGTATGTGCAATGGGTGAGAGCGCTGATATGTCAGGCGAGTGCGCCAGCCGTTCAGACCTCCGTCTGCCCGACGTACAGCGCGAATTGCTCGCCGAACTCGTAAAATTGGGCAAGCCGATCGTGATGCTCAACTTCTCCGGACGTCCGACAGTGCTTACATGGGAGCAGGACAATGTTGACGCAATACTCAATGTATGGTTCGGAGGCAGCGAGGCTGCCGATGCCATTTGCGATGTAGTGTTCGGCGATGTTGCTCCGAGCGGCCGACTCACAATGACATTCCCCCGCACGACAGGTCAAGTACCTATGTACTATAACCACATGAACACCGGTCGTCCCGTACCCGAAGGTACAAAGGAATTCCGCAAATTCGCTACCAACTGGCTCGACAACGTGAACGATCCGCTCTATCCTTTCGGTTACGGTCTCACATACACGACCTTCAGCTACGGCAAGCCCGTTGTAACAGGTTCAGGCCGCAACTTCAAGGCTTCGGTCACAGTGACCAACACCGGTTCGCGTGACGCTTACGAAGTAGTGCAGCTCTACATGCGCGATCCGGCCGCTTCCATAGCCCGTCCGGTTAAGGAGCTGAAAGGATTCAACCGCATCATGCTCAAGGCAGGCGAGAGCAAGGAAGTAACTTTCGACATCACCGAGAAAGAACTCTCTTATTACAATGCCGAAGGCCGCCAGGTGTTCGAACCCGGAAAGTTCGACATAATGCTCGGTCCCGACAGTCGCTCGCTCCAGACCGTAAGCATAACGGCTGAGTGACGCCGCTATGTAAGGATTTGAAATATAACGAAATATAAAAAAGGAGACTTTCCTGCTTATGACAGTTATGATGTTAGAATAAGCCGGAAGGTCTCCTTTTTAAAAAAACGGGAATCTGTTTTTGTAAATTCATAATATTGTCTTATCTTTGCAATATATTGCATTATCATATGTTTCATTCGGGAAACGATGATTGTATGAGAATTTTATTACTACTAATTTTTATACTGGCTCCGTTGAGACATGCCGCTGCTGTCACACGCGCCGATTCGCTTTATAATTGTATTGATGAGGCCATTGCCAATTCAAGCAAGTATATAGCCAAGCGCGAAAGTTACATACGCCACATCCGCAACATGTATGCCGCAGCCGCCAATCCGTCGGCGCGTTATTCCATAGCCCTCGAACTTTATAGAGAATACCGGGCTTTCATGAGCGATTCCGCCCTTGCATGGCTCGACCGTGCTGAGACCATAGCGCGTGTCAGCGGCGATGCTGCCGGCGAGAACCGCTGCCGTGTGCTTGCAGCCTATCAGTGTTCTTCCACAGGTATGTACACCGAGGCGGTGGATATACTTGCCGGCGTGGACATGACGAAGTTCGACAGGCAGGGACTTGTGGATTACTACATGGCCTGCAATCATCTCTACGGCGAGTTGGGCTATTACAGCAAGGTTGACGCTCTCAAGAAAAGATACCTCTCGTTGTCGGCTCTTTATGCCGACTCGCTCATAGCCACGGCTGATGCCGACAGCGACATCCGCCTGCAACTGCTCGAGACACGGGCTTACGGACGGGGCGACTACATCGCTGCCCTGCGCTATAACGACCGCCGGCTGTAACTCACCGACAAGAATTCTCACCGCATGGCGATAGTCTCTTTCTATCGTTTCCTCGACTACAAGATGCTCGGCAACACCGAGGAATGGACCTACTGGCTCGCCCTCTCGGTGCTCAACGATGTGCGTAATGCCGTGCTTGACCAGGGCGCGCTGTGGGAACTGGCAAACACCATGTACACCAACGGCGAGATAGAACGCTCCTACCGCTACATAAATTTCGCTTCAGATTGCGCCACGAAGTTCGGCACCCGACTGCGCAACCAGCAGATTACGCCTGTGATGCAGGTCATAGACAAGATATATCAGATGCAGAACCGCCGCGAGAACACATATCTCAAGACGGCAATCGTGGTGTCAGTGGTTTTCCTTGTCATAGTGCTCGCGTTTCTCTTCTATCTCAACCGCCAGCGGCACAAGCTCGCCCTGGCTCAGACAGAGCTCAGTGAGAAGAACGCACAGCTGACCGACCTCAACGCCGAGATGAAACATACGCTCGACGACCTCGACACGCTCAACCACCGGCTTGTGGCGACAGGCAATCATCTCAACGAGGCTGTGGCAGGGCTCGACGAGAGCAACAGGGTGAAAGAAAAGTATATCGGACTGTTCCTGCGCCAGTGTTCGTCTTACATCGACCGCATGGACGCCATGCGTCGCGACATGCTCGCCATGCTCAAGTCGAAACGCTATGCCGACCTTTACAACCTTATGAAAAACCATAACTTCCGCGACAGGGAGCGTGAGGAACTTTTCGAGATATTCGATTCCACATTCATCCGGCTTTTCCCTACTTTTGTCGATGAGTTCAACCAGTTGCTCAGGCCCGAGTGCCGCATATCTTTGCCCGACCAGTCGAAGCTGACAACGGGAATACGCATATTAGCCCTGATTCGCCTTGGCATCGACGACAGCTCTAAGATAGCCGAGTTTCTGCATTTCTCGGTAAACACAATATATAACTATCGCGCCAAAATAAAGAACGGATCTGCCGTAAACCGCGATGAATTCGAGAATTTTGTGAAATCTATAGGTCTGCCTAAGGCGTGACGACGGCCTGCGGGCCATATATAGACGCGCACAGCGCCTCGCACCGTACGGGCCTGTAATTGCCCGCACTGATGCCTTTGCGCGCCCAGAAACGCTTATTCCGTCTCTGTGCGCAATATCTATAAGCAATGCCGTTGCGGCGTCCTGCCTGCGGCATGAATGACATAAAAACTCCGAAATAAAGCATTTATTTCATAAAAACTCCGGCAATGTACGGACGGCACCGCCGCCCGTCATGCTTCCGTGTGTCATTGCCGGCGTGAGTGTCAGGCTTTGGCGGCCTTACTGCCGAATATCTTATCTACCACAAGCGCCACCGCACCGTCGCCCGTCACGTTGCAGGCCGTGCCGAAACTATCCATGGCTATGTAAAGCGCAATCATAAGAGCCTGGTCCTGCTCGCCGAATCCCAGTACCGACGCCAGCGGTGCCAGCGCCGCCATTATTGAGCCTCCGGGCACTCCCGGCGCCGCCACCATCATCACGGACAACAGCATCACGAATCCCGTGAAGAGCATTGCGTCGTGCGGCATGCCCTTCATTATGCAGATGGTCAGCGCACAGGCCGTTATCTTCATCACCGATCCCGACATGTGTATCGTTGCACAGAGCGGCACGGTGAAGCCCGCCACATCGCTGCTCACGCCGTTAAGCTCGGTCTGACGCAGCGTCACCGGTATTGTTGCGGCCGATGACGATGTGCCCAGGGCAGTGAAGTATGCCGGCAGCATGCGCCACAGCAGGCGCAGCGGATTGCGTCGCGTAATGGCGCCTGCCACTATGAACTGATAGAGCAGTATTACTATGTGCAGCACGAATATCACTACTATTATCTTGGCAAACATGCTCATTATGGCGTAGGCGTCGCCGGTGGCGGTCATGTTGAGGAATATTCCGAAGATGTATGGCGGCAACAGCGGTATGATGGCCTTGCTTATCACCTTGCCGGTGATGTCCATCATCTCGTCGGCTCCCTTCCTCAGCACCTCTGCGTTGCCGTAGGCTATGCCCAAACCCATTATGAACGACAGCACGAGCGCGCTCATAACGTCGAGTATGGGCGGTATCTTGATGGTGAAATACGGTTCGATGCTATTGTCCGTGCCGCCCGACGCAGCCATCGACAGCCCCTCGGTCATTGCAGGAAACAGCGCGCTGCCCGTGCCGTAGGCGAGCATTCCGCACAGCACGGTGTCGGCATAGGCTATCGCCACCGTTACGAGCAGCATCTTGCCCGCCGTCTTACCGATGCCCGCTATTGCCGGCGTGACGAGCCCCACGATGATTATCGGTATGAGAAAACCCAGGAACTGGCTGAATATGGCGTTGAATGTGACAAACGGTTTTATCCACGGTTCTGTCATCACGTTGCCCAGGGCCACACCCAGGGCTATGGCTATGATAATGCGGGGCAGCAGCCCGAATCGTATTCTTTTCATGTGCGTAAGGTTTTGTATTAAACAATACAGGCAAGCCCGTGTTCCGAATGCGGGCTTGCCTGTGTCTTTACGGCCGGCAGTCGGACTGGTTGTCGTCCGGCCGTTTATGTGTCGCCGCTTTCTTCAGCATGGTGTTCAGGCTCTGTCCTCCTTCAGTCTCTCGGCCATGTCGCGTCCCAGCTGTTCGCAGGCAGCGGTCGTCTCGGCGTTGAGGCTCTGGCAGATGTCCACCGGAGTGCCCACCGGCTCGAAGTGCAGATGGTGCTCGTTCCATTCGCCTATCTTGGTTACGGCCTTGCTTGCCCAGCCGTGATTGCCGAACCAACCCAGGTAGTGATTCTTTATGTCGCGTCCTGCCAGCTCAGAGAGCAGCACGTCCATCTCGTGGTAGAGGCCCGTGTTGTAGGTCGGTGCGCCCACGATGAGAGCGCGGTAGCGGAACACGTCGGCTATGATATAAGAGTGGTGGGTCTTCGACACGTTGTGCATCACTATGTTCTTTATGCCTGCCTCGCTCGCTGCGCTGGCTATTACCTCTGCCGCACGCTCGGTGTTGCCGTACATTGTGCCGTAGCACAGCACGATGCCCTCGTCGGTGTCGTATCTGCTCATGCGGTCGTACATGCCCGTCACCTTGCCGATATGCTCGTGCCATACGGGTCCGTGTGTGGCGCAGATGAACTTGATGTCGGCGCCTGACAGCTTCTTCATGGCGTTCTGCACGGGTATGCCGTACTTGCCTACGATGTTGCTGTAGTAGCGCACCATCTCAGGCCAGAAGCCGTCGCAGTTTATCTGTGCGTCTATCACGCCGCCGTTGAGCGCTCCGAAGCATCCGAATGCGTCGCCCGAGAACAGCACTCCGGCCGTGGTGTCGAGCGTCATCATTGTCTCAGGCCAGTGAACCATAGGCGTGAGCACGAACTTCAGCGTGTGGCTGCCGAGGCTCAGCGTGTCGCCGTTCTTTATTTCCATCGTGTTGTCGGCGATGCCGTAGAAGCCCTTCAACAGGTTGAATGTCTTCTTGTTGCCTATCACCTTGACCTCAGGATAATATTTTCTGAGCAGTGCTATTGAGCCGCTGTGGTCGGGCTCCATGTGGTTCACCACGAGATAGTCCACGTGGCGGTCGCCCAGCACGGCGCGTATGTTCTCGATGAACTGGCTGAAGAAACCCACCTCGACGGTGTCTATGAGGCACACTTTCTCGTCGTCGATGAGATAAGAGTTGTATGACACTCCTGCCGGCAGCGGCCACAGACCCTCGAAGAGGTGCTTGTTGCGGTCGTTCACGCCAACATAGTAGATGTTGTTTGTAATTGCTTTCATTTGCGTATTGTTGTTTTTGATGTTATTGTCTGTCTGTTGTCAGTCCCCGGACTGCCTCATGCTCATGCCGAACTCACGGCTTATGTTGTTGCCCGTGTGCGTGCAGCAGTCGGCGGCGAACGCTGCGGCACATTCCGCAATGCTCTCCCAGCAGATGCCTTCGGCACGGGTCGTCAGGTCGTGGCGGCTTATGCCGTGGCGTATGAGGGCGTATATCATACCCGCGTTGTAGTTGTCGCCGGCTCCTATTGTGCTCACTGCCTCCACCTGTCTCACGCCGAACGTTATGTGCTCTCCTGTGCCTGTGAACACGTGTACGGGGCGGTCGCCGTCGGTGCACACCATTATGCGGCAGTGGCTGGCTATGTGGTCGCGGTAGGCTTCTGCCGGGTCGGACGTCCCGAACACCGTCATGAGGTCCTCCGTACTGGCACGCACTATGTCGGCGCGGCTCAGATTCTCGGTCATGTTCTGTATCACATCGGGCAGGTCGGCCTTGTGTGCCGGACGGAAATTCATGTCATACACCACCATCGCTCCGGCTCTCCGTGCCTCATCGAGCAGGGGAGCGGTCATGTGGCGCGTGGCGGGACTCACCGCGTGGAACGAGCTGAGCATCAGTATGTCGCCCTCGTTCATGGGTCGCGGCTGCCCGTCGTATGGCAGCGGGCGGCTGTCGCGGTAGAATGTGTAGGAAGCGTTGTTTCGGGAATCGAGCACGGCCAGCGACACGGTTGACTTCATTCCGCAGGCGGTCTTCACCGACGTCACATCCACACCCTCGGCCTCGAGAAAGCTCCGCATGCGCCGTCCGGCGTAGTCGTCGCCCGTAGCCGACACGAAAGCCGTGCTTATGCCTGCCCTTGCGAGCGACACAATGGTGTTGAATGCCGAGCCTCCCGGCACCGCGCTGACGGGTGTGTCGTCTTTGAAAACAATGTCGAGCGTCATTTCGCCCGTTGCCGTTACCCTGCGTCTGTCGTCGTTTGTTGTCATCTGTCGCTATTTGTTTGCTTTCTGCGTCTGTCGTTGTCCTGAAGTGTGCGTATGACGTGCGGAAACGTATTGACGCGGAATATCTACGTGCAAAGATAAAAATAAAAAACGACAGTTATGCAAATAACTGTTATGTTATATTCCGTGCGGATGCGAAAATTTTGATTCCGCCTTTCTCACTCGTTGCCTGACGGAGTATTCGGGCGGCCGGATGACATTAACGGTTTTAACATGTTTCAATCTCGTTTTTAACATTTCTCCCGACCATCCCGGCGTGTCTGAAAAATGAACCGAACGCGCGAATTATATAGTTGTCCCTGTTTCGCGATGCCCTTCGCTTCAGATTGCGTCGCGCTTCAGTCTTACCCGCTTTGTGAAATGGGCTTTATCGTGTTGCGATATGGCCTGTTTCATCGCCCGATTAAGCCTATATCGGAGTGCAAAAGAGCCCATATCGCAATGCGAAATGGGCCATATTGCAACAGACCTTCCGGAAGACCGTGTCGCGGAATGAACCTTGCAAGGTACTGTTGTCTTTTTATCCGGCTGATAGTCAGACGGTTATGAAATTGTGCTGCAAATTATCGGAAAATGCCTTGAAAATCGGATGATTTTCTGAAAGATTGTAGTTCTTGATGCCATAAATGTTAAAACGACAGCACGCCGCACACTTTATGATTGCTATATGGCAATTATGAAACGTGCGGCTGCGGCGCTGTCTTGTCCTGTTCATCTTATGATGAGTGTCGTCATGAGTTCGGGGTCGAATGTCTCCTGCGCCACCTGCTGTATCATCTGCGGCGTCACCTCGTCGATGTTGCGGAACAGCTGTGCCACGTCCTTCTCCCATCCGTAGTGCAGGAAGCTCTTGGCGAAGTCGATGGCGAAGCTCTCACGGCTGTCGCACGCCACGCCTATCTGACCCTTTATCTGTTTCTTGGCGGCGCGCAGCTGCTTGTCGCTCAGCGGTGTCTGCGTCATGTGGTCGAGCTCGCGCCGTATGAGTCGCATGCAGCGGTCAACCTGCCGCGGGTCGCAACCGAAGTAAGCTGCCCACACACCCGTGTCGGAGTAGCTCGCCATTGAGCTTTCCACCGTGTAGACAAGTGCGTGGCGCTCACGCAGAGTCAGGTTGAGGCGCGCCGTCATTCCCGGTCCTCCTATTATGTTGTTGAGCAGATAGAGGGCCATGCGCCGGCGGTCGTGTATGTCGTAGGCACGGTTGCCCGTCATCACGTGCGCCAGATGCGTGTCCATGTTCATCGTCCTCTGTGTGGGGACGTATGGCGGCAGCGGCCTGCGGCGCATGTCGTCGGTGGCAGGCAGGGGCGAGTCCGGGGCGGGAGAGTCGTGTCCTGCGCGTGCTAGAGCCTTTATCAGACGGTTGAAGTCTATGTCGCCGTAGGCAAAGAATATGGCGTTGTCGGGGCGGTAGAGGCGCGAGGTGAATCGCAGGGCGTCGGCCGTGGTGTAGGTGCGCAGGCGTTCGGCCTGTCCCAGAATGTTGTGACCGAGCGGATGACCGCTGAACACCATGTTCTCGAACTCATCGTATATCAGTTCGGCGGGCGAGTCGTTGTAGCTTTCTATCTCCTCGCATATCACCTCCACTTCCTTGTCTATCTCGTTCTGCGGATAGGTGCTGTGGAACACTATGTCGGTGAGCAGATCGACGGCGCGTGCTATGTGATCGCGCAGCACGGCGGCATGATACACCGTGTCTTCCTTGCCTGTGAAGGCGTTCAGGTCGCCGCCCACGCTCTCCAGACAGTTGAGTATGTGCCATGCTCGGCGCCGTGCGGTGCCCTTGAAGGTGATGTGCTCGCAGAAGTGGGCCATGCCTTCCTCTCCCGGTGCCTCGTCGCGGGTGCCGGCGTTGATGGCATAGCCGCAGTAAACCACCGGCGATGCCGACGGCAGATGTATCACGCGCAGCCCGTCGGCCATTGTATGTGTGTTGTATTTCATTTCGTGTCCTTGTGTTGTCATATTTCCAAATAGGTTGCAAAATTACTTATTTTAGTCCATACCGTATTGTTTTCAGCAATAATTCCTTATTTTTGCAATCATATATTAATGATAAACACAACCCTTTTGATTATAACACATGGACATTAGAAAGATGATTGCTGCCGTGGCTGTACTTTTCGTGTGGTGCACGGACGTGACGGCACAACAGCCGGAGGAGGTTGACGGATATCCGTTGTCTAACTTCGCGCTTACGGTGAACGCCTCTCAGAATGGCGGTTTCTTCGGACAGATAATGCGCAATCCGGGTCGCATAGGCGAGTGGTTGCAGGATAAGGGCGGCGTGGAGTTCTTTGTCGAGAAGGACGGACGACGCCATCGTTTCTCGGAATTCAGGAAAAAGACGGTGGAGCGCGCCTTCCCGTTCGTCAGCAATACCTATCACGGGTCACCGCTCACCAAGACCTCGTTTGCCGTGACGGCCTTCTGTCCGCTGGCTGTGAACGATGCGCGTACGTCGGCCCTGCCGTTGCTGATGGTCGAGATGGAGTGTGCCAACACGCGCAGGACGGCCGAGGCGTTCGATATCGTTGCCGTTCCGGCTGAAGGCATGGCACAGGGCATGTCGGCGGTCAAGGGCGACGGCTATTCGGGTGCGGGCGACGGAAAGTGTGTGGAGATGACGGCCGATGTGCCAACCTCGTGGGATGGCAGTGCGCTGCGCATGCACCTGAGTCTCGGAGCGAAGGAGAAGCGTATGGTGAGAATACTGCTTGTGTTTCACGACGACGAGTGGGTGAGCGCGCTGGACTATTCCTCACCAGACATGCTTACGGCCTACGGCCGCTCTGTATGGCCAGTGTTGAAGGACAAGACCGAGGGCTTCAGCCGTGCCATTCCTGTCACCGGCGACGATGAACTCGATAGTTTCCTGCGCTGGTACATGGTGTCGGGCGTGTCGCTCACCAAGTGGACACGCAACAACGAGGTGGTCACAATGGGCTATCGTGAGCTGAACCAGCGCGACAGTTACTGGACCTCGTGGCTCCATCTCGTGATGTTCAAGGACATGGAACGCCGCATGATTGAGGAAAGCATAGAATGGCAGCAGCCGTCGGGCAAGATTCCTACGACCATACTTCCGCTGATAGAACGCGACGACGACCTCGACATCAACGCTTTCTTCATACTCCGCGTGGCGCGTTTCTGGCAGATGTATCATGAGCGGCAGAACCTTCAGACGTACTGGCCGGCACTGAAAAAGGCGATGGAATGGCTCATTTCGCGCGATAAGGAGCACGTGGGCTTGCCCATGCAGGTGTCGTTCTGGGGCGACTGGAAGGACGTCGGCGGCGTGGAAGGCCGCAAGTATTCGCCCTTCAGTTGTCTTGTCTATATGGCTGCGCTGAAGAAAATGGAACTCATGGCAGAGGTGTGTGGCGACAGCACGGCCGCCGATGAATATGCCGGAGCTTACGACAGGGCCTTCAGGCGCGTGAATATGGACGTGAAGGACGGCGGACTGTGGAACGGTGAATATTATTGTCAGATATGGCGCGACGGCAGTGTGAACGACCGTTTGCTTCAGGACCAGACCATAGGCATACTGTTCGGTGTGGTGCCCGACGACCGCGCCGCTAAGATTTTCGGGGCTTTGAACGAGCGGAGCCTCACTCCGTATGGTATTGCGGAGACCTTTCCGTATTATGACGAAAGCTTCGGCTATCCGCCTGCTACCTATCACAACGGTGCCGTGTGGCCGTGGGTGAGCTTCATGGACTGCTGGGCGAGAGTGAGGATGGGCCGCAGGGCCGAGGCTGTGGAACTGGTGAAACGTGTCGGAAGGGCCGATCTTGTCGATTCGGGTGACTGGTCGCCAAACGAGCATATCAACAGTTTGACGGGTGAGAATCTCGGCTTTCACATACAGGGCTGGAACGCCGGACTCTTCGGGCTGGTGTATTTCGGGCTGGTGAACACCGGTGTCATCGATTGACAAACGTATGGGCGGACGTCAGTAAGATGTCCGTCCTTTGCGTTCCGTGTATATTCCGAAGACATGTATGTCAGAGGATAATGGCATGTGATGCATTTATTATGAGCTTTTTTTCTTATTTTTGCAACGTTGGTTTCATCTTTTTGTGTTGCCGGCCAAATCTTTTCCCTTTTTGAGATATGACGAGCAGAAAATTTTTATACCTGTGCCTGACACTCATCTTTCATTTTGCCGTGTTCCCGGCTGCTTATGGCGGGGAGGACGGACAGAATGTTCCGCGTGAGCTGAAGGAGGCAAAGGCCTATCTGCGCAAGAGCGACTACAACAGTGCTCTGTCCAAACTGCTCCTTTATATACAGAAAGAGGAACGCTCGAAAAACATTGATACGCTCCATCTCATGGACGCTTACTACGACGTGGGCGGCGTCTATTCGGTCTATTCAAACTTCGCTCAGGCTCTCGATGTCTATGAGAAGGGCTATATGCTAGGTCTGAAGTCGGGCAATGCAGCCATGCAGTTCAAGTTTCTCAACAACATG
>ULWB01038286.1_pt1 | contig 16934 bp, 11 predicted proteins | sample 1959891 | NCBI WGS metagenome assembly ULWB01 (sample SAMEA4835799, study PRJEB28245) | human gut metagenome | biome: gut microbiome; material: fecal sample | place: Denmark | collected 2008 | reverse complement strand
GGGCCTGGCTGCCAATAGTCTCGCAAGGAGAGTCCAATGGCAAACGTCAAAAAAGTTGTTCTTGCCTACAGCGGCGGTCTCGACACCTCTGTCATTCTCAAATGGCTCATCAATACCTACAAGTGCGAGGTTGTCACAGTGACAGCCGACCTTGGCCAGCCCGAGGATCTTACGGGCGTCGAGGAAAAGGCCCTGAAAACCGGTGCAGTCAAGGCCTACGTGCTTGACCTGCGCGAGGAAATGGCCAGGGACTTTGTCTTCCCCATGGTGCGCGCTGCCGGCATCTACGAGAACAAGTATCTGCTCGGCACCTCCATTGCCCGTCCCCTTATCACCAAGGCCCTCATTGACATCGCCCACAAGGAAGGTGCTGATGCCATAGCCCACGGTGCCACAGGCAAGGGCAACGATCAGGTGCGCTTCGAATTTTCTGCCAAGGCTCTTGATCCCGCAATCAGGGTCATAGCTCCCTGGAGGGAATGGGATCTCATGAGCCGTACTGCCCTAAACGCCTTTGCGGAAGCCAATGGCATCCCGATCTCCAAGGGCGCCAAGCGCTACAGCATGGACGCAAACATGCTGCACACAAGCTTCGAGGGCTCCGAGCTCGAAGATCCGGGCCTTGCACCCGACCCCGTCTGCCACGAGCGCTGCGTGCCAGTGGAAGAAGCCCCCAATGAGCCCGAAATCATCACTGTCGATTTCGAGAAGGGCAACCCCGTGGCCCTGAACGGCAAGCGCCTCTCCCCCTACGAACTCATCCGCGAGCTCGCAGAAATAGGCGGCCGCCACGGTGTGGGAAGGAGCGACATAGTCGAAAACCGCTATGTTGGCATGAAGTGCCGCGGCGTGTATGAAAACCCCGCAGGCACAATCCTCTACGCCCTGCACCAGGACCTCGAGGGTCTTTGCATGGACAGGAACCTCCTCTCCATCAGGGATCAGCTGGCTGTCCGCTACTCCGAGGCCGTGTACGACGGCTACTGGTACAGCCCGGAGCGCGAGGCCATGCAGGCCTTCATGGACAAGGCACAGGAAAACGTGACCGGCTCCGTGACAGCCAAGCTCTACAAGGGCGGCGTGTGGCCCTTGAGCCGCAAGTCCCCCTACAGCCTCTTCAACGCAGAGCTCGCCACCTTCGAGGCCTCCAACTACGACCACCACGACGCCACGGGCTTCATCCGCCTGAACTCCCTGCGCCTTGGCCAGTACGCAAGGGTCAAGAAGCAGCTGGAGGAAGACGAGGCAAAGTAGTGCCAATGCTTTCGCAAGGAAGGCCCCCTGCCCCCTTGCCTGAGATTCCAAGCCTCGATCCGCTTTGAGGGCATGCGCCCCACGGATCGGGGCTCTTTTTGGGCCCAATCATATGCCTCTTCCATGTTGTTTTCCCAGATACCAGTGACTCCTTCCCTCTTCCCCATGTATTTGCTTCGGGGAATCCTGCATATACCAAGGTCTTGCTCCTGCATCTTTTGCGACCGAGACGAAGAACAAAAGGAAGGATTTTGGGGGAAGATCCCCTTTCAAAGACACATCAAGGGGCTTTGGGGCACAGGGGCAGGGCTTGCACAAGTCATTTCAACTTCTTGACTTTTTTCATACAATATTCCTATGATTAGCTGTTTTAGGGATAGCAGGAGCCGGACAGGTCTTGAGGCTACGTCCAGGGTCTTTTGCACTCGCACCCAAGCGCTTTTTGACCTTTGCCCATACGCTGGGCAGAACAGCAAAGCATCTTAACCGGAACAGGATACGTCATGCCAAAACGCACTGATCTCCACAAAATCCTTGTCATCGGCGCAGGCCCCATAGTCATAGGCCAGGGCTGCGAATTTGACTATTCGGGTTCACAGGCAGTCAAGGCCCTCAAGGAAGAGGGGTACACTGTCGTTCTTGTGAACTCCAATCCCGCAACCATCATGACCGATCCGCACATGGCAGACGCCACGTACATCGAGCCCATCGAGGCGGACACGCTCGCGGCCATTGTGGAAAAGGAGCGCCCTGACGCCATCCTGCCCACCCTTGGCGGCCAGACAGCCCTGAACGCTGCCCTGCGCCTCTACAAGCGCGGCGTGCTCGAAAAGTACGGTGTCGAGCTCATTGGCGCCAAGGCCGACGTCATCGAGAAGGCCGAGAGCCGCGAGCTCTTCCGCGAAGCCATGGAACGCATAGGTCTCAAGGTTCCCCAAAGCGGCATTGCCCACAACATGGACGATGTGCGCAGGCTCGGGAAAACCCTGCCCTTCCCGCTCATTGTGCGCCCTGCCTTCACGCTTGGCGGCACAGGCGGCGGCATAGCCTACAACTTCGAGGACCTCGAGGTCGTGGCCCAGAAGGGCCTGACCGCAAGCCCGGTTTCCGAAGTCATGATCGAACAGAGCGTCATAGGCTGGAAGGAAATGGAGATGGAGGTCATGCGCGACAAGAACGACAACGTCGTCATTGTCTGCTCCATCGAAAACCTCGATCCCATGGGCGTGCACACTGGCGATTCCATCACCGTGGCCCCTGTGCAGACCCTCACGGACGTCGAATACCAGCGCATGCGCGACGCAAGCATTGCCATCATGCGCGAAATCGGTGTCGAGACCGGTGGCTCCAACGTTCAGTTCGGCATCAACCCCGCAAACGGCGACATGGTCGTCATCGAAATGAACCCCAGGGTGTCGCGCTCCTCTGCCCTGGCCTCCAAGGCGACCGGTTTCCCCATTGCCAAGATTGCCGCGAAACTCGCCATAGGCTACACCCTGGACGAGCTGCGCAACGATATCACGAGGGAAACGGCAGCGAGCTTCGAGCCTGCCATCGACTACTGTGTAGTCAAGATTCCCCGCTTTACCTTCGAAAAATTCCCTGGCGCAAAGGACGAGCTCACCACCTCCATGAAGAGCGTGGGCGAGGCCATGAGCATTGGCCGCACCTTCAAGGAAGCCCTGCAAAAGGGCCTGCGCTCCATGGAAATCGGAGCCTCCGGCCTTGGCTTCAACTTCAGATCCGAACTTCCGGCAAAAGAAGATGTCGTAAAGAGCCTTCGTACCCCGAACTCCAGGCGCATCTTCAGCATCCGTCACGCCCTGCTCTTGGGCATGAGCGTTGAGGAAATACACGAAAACACAGGCATCGATCCCTGGTTCTTGCGCCAGATCCGCGACATCGTGGATATGGAAAACCAGATCCGCGACTTCGGCCTTGGCAACGACATGACCCCCCTGAACGACGAACTGCCGGGGCTCATGCGCAGGGCCAAGGAATACGGCTTTTCCGACAGGCAGCTGGCGGAAATGTGGAAACGTCCGGAAACGGATGTGCGCAGGCTGCGCGAAACCCTGGGCATTGTGCCCACCTACTACCTTGTGGATACGTGCGCAGGCGAATTCGAGGCCTACACGCCCTACTACTACTCCACCTACGAGACCGGCCAGGAAATCAAGGTCGGCAACGAGCGCAAGGTGGTCATCCTTGGCGGCGGCCCCAACCGCATAGGCCAGGGCATAGAGTTCGACTACTGCTGCTGCCACGCGTCCTTTGCCCTGAGGGCTGAGGGCATCACGGCCATCATGGTCAACTCCAACCCCGAGACAGTATCCACGGACTACGACACCTCGGACAGGCTCTTCTTTGAGCCCCTGACCTTCGAGGATGTGATGAACATCATCGAAAAGGAAAAGCCCGAGGGCATTATTGTCCAGTTCGGCGGCCAGACACCCCTGAACCTCGCAGTGCCCCTCATGCGCGCAGGCGTGCACATCCTTGGCACCTCCCCGGACGCCATTGACCGCGCGGAAGACCGCGAGCGCTTCCAGGCACTCATAGACAAGCTTGGCTTGAAACAGGCAGCCAACGGCACTGCCATGAGTCTCGACGAGGCCATAGTGGTTGCCGAAAAGGTGGGCTATCCTGTCATGGTGCGCCCGAGCTACGTTCTCGGCGGCAGGGCCATGGCCGTTGTCTACGACAAGAACGAGCTTGTGGAATACTTCCACGAACAGGTTCCGGAACGCCCCGAACACCCCATTCTCATCGACCAGTTCCTGCAGCACGCAACCGAAATCGACGTGGACGTCCTCTCGGACGGCACCGAGGTCTACGTGGCCGGCATCATGGAGCACATCGAGGAAGCGGGCATTCACTCCGGCGACTCTGCCTGCGTGCTTCCGCCCTATTCCCTCTCCTACGATCACGTGGCCCAGATAGCCCTGCAGGCTGAGGCCCTTGCCCGCGAACTCAAGGTCATAGGCCTTATGAACATACAGTTCGCCTTAAAGGGCGACGAGCTCTACATCATCGAGGTGAACCCCAGGGCCTCGCGTACTGTGCCCTTTGTCTCCAAGGCAACGGGTGTCCCGCTGGCCTTTTTGGCAACCCAGGTCATGCTCGGCAAGACCCTGGACGAGCTTGACCCCTGGTCCATGAAGCGCGGCGGCTTTACCTGCGTGAAGGAAGCTGTCCTGCCCTTCCAGCGCTTCCCCAATGTGGACATCATTCTCGGACCCGAAATGCATTCCACAGGCGAAGTCATGGGCATGGGCGCAAACTTTGCCGACGCCTTTTTGAAGAGCCAGATGGGGGCAGGCGACATTTTGCCCGACAAGGGCATGGTCTTCCTCTCCGTGAACGACAGGGACAAGCCCCTGATCACGGAAATTGCCCACCTGTACGCGGATCTCGGCTTCAACCTCTGCGCAACCCGCGGCACTGCGGCCATGCTCAACAAGCAGGGCCTCAACGTGGAAGTGGTCAACAAGGTGCAGGAAGGCAGGCCCAACATCGTGGACAAGCTCATCAACCACGAGATTGCCCTGGTGGTGAACACTGCTTCCGGCAAGGGCACTGCCCACGCCGGCAAGGCCATCCGCAGGGCGACCCTGCAGTACGGCATCCCCTGCTGCACGACCATTCAGGGAGCACGGGCCACGGCCAGGGCCATCGGAGCAGCCCGCGGCCGCAAGGTCCAGGTCAAGAGCCTGCAGGAATACTACACAAACGGCGCAGACGGCCGCTCTCCGGAAGACGCAGTCTAGAATCCGGGCTGCAGGCAGATGGGATTAACCGACAAGTCTTGAGCCTGACGGCTTAGGAGACACTATATATGAAAGCACTTCTTGCCCTGGAAAACGGCTTTACCCTGGAAGGCAGATCCTTCACCGGCTCCTTCGAGACAGGTGGAGAAGTCATTTTCAACACAGGCATGACAGGCTACCAGGAAGTCCTTACGGATCCTTCCTACTACGGCCAGCTTGTGTGCCTCACATATCCCCTCATAGGCAACTACGGCATCACTGCCGAAGACATGGAATCCGCCGGCATCCACATGCGCGCCCTGCTCGTGAAGGAATGCTGCAAGGAGCCCTCCAACTGGCGCTCCATCATGAGCCTTCCGGAATTCATGAAAAAGCACAACGTGCCCGGCATGGAAGGCATCGACACCCGTGCCCTGACCATTGCCCTGCGCGAAAACGGCGCCATGCGCTGCATGATCTCCACCGAGGATCTTGACAGGGACAGCCTTGTCGCCAAGGCCAGGGCCCTGCCCACCATGGAAGGCCAGAGCCTTGTGCAGTACGTATGCCCAAAGACACCCTACATCTGGCACAAGAACGCGCCAAAGCCCGTGACAGCCCAGGCAAACGGCCGCCTGCCCTTTGTGGGAGGCGAGAACAATAACGGCAATCGCCCCATACGCCTTCTGGTCTATGATTTCGGCATCAAGTGGAACATTATCCGCGAACTCATTGCAGCGGGATTCTCCCCTGTCATGGTGCCTCCGAGCTTTACTGCCGAAGAGGCCAGGAAGAGCGGTGCCGAGGCAGTCTTCCTCTCCAATGGCCCCGGAGACCCTGCCACGCTTACGGACATCGTGGCAAACGTGCGCGAACTCATGAAGACCTTCCCCATCACCGGCATCTGCCTTGGGCATCAGCTCCTGGGCCTTGCCATGGGAGCAACAACCACAAAGCTCAAGTTCGGGCACCACGGCTGCAACCATCCTGTCAAGGATCTGGCCACAGGGCACATCGAGATCAGCTCCCAAAACCACGGCTTCTGCGTGGTTCCGGACAATCTCGAGGGTGTGGAGACAACCCACATCAATCTGAACGACGGGACACTCGAAGGCATTTGCAGCCCCTCCCGCGGAGTCATGAGCGTCCAGTACCATCCGGAGGCTGCGGCCGGCCCCCACGACAGCCACTATCTCTTTGCCCGCTTCCGCGAGATGATCGCAAAGAGGCTGGGTCTGGCCTAGGGTCCAGAATCATCGGCCTGCATCCTTTGCCTGCTTTGTTGCCTATTTGGTGGCACACAATTTGCTTGTATTTGTTCAGGGCAGGGAAGACTGTCCCTGCCCCGAACACCTTGCGGTCCCCCTTGTCATCCTTCCCTGCTGTTGAGTCCGGGCAAAGGCTCGTGTACCCTTGGCGGGAATTTGCGACCCCCAAAGCCGCCCGGGACGGAAAAAATCCGGAGGAAAAGACATGAAAAAACTCCTTTCCCTTCTTGTTGTCCTTGTGCTTGTCCTGGCCACACCTGCCATGGCGGCCAATGCCGGGAATGCCGTGCAGGACAAACCGCTTCCGCAAAACCGCATTGAGCAGCTCACGGGTTCCGTGTGGATGGCCTCAAGCCAGGAAGCCAAGCTGGCCCTGCTCTTTGGCATTGAGCTTGCCCTCAATGTGGACAAGATTGGCACAGATATGGCAAATGCCAAAATTGCCAAGAATCCCAAGGCCAAGAAGTCCGACTACCGCAAGATGTCCTACTTTACGGAATCCTGGTACAAGGCCTTTGCCAATGTGCCCCTGCCCGAGATAGCAAGCCAGATCGACGCCTGGTATGCGGCACACCCGGACCAGAAGGATCGCCTTGTTCTGGGAGTTCTCTGGAAGGATATCATGAAGATGCCGGTACCTGCGCAAAAGTAGGATTGCCCGTATCAGCAGGACATAAAAGCCCATTCCCATCAGGACGTTTTCAAGGAGGCAGTGCCCTTTGCCGTTGTTTCGAAAATTTTTCTAAAATTTTCCTGAAGCCGGCATGGACTGACAGTTTATGAAAAAAGCATGCATCTTTCTTGTTCTTGCCATCATGCTTGCCACGGGTTCCGGATGCACAAACATGAGCAATACCTCCCAGGGCGTGGCCAGTGGTACGGTTATCGGTGGCCTTGGCGGCGCTGGCATAGCCGCTGTTTCCGGAGGTTCCGTGGGCTGGGGTGCCCTTGCCGGAGCCGGAGCCGGCGCACTTGTGGGCGGCATCATCGGCCATCAGCAGGACAACTACTACAGATACTGATTTGTCCCAAGATATATTCCGAAAGCTTGCCACAGGGACTTTTTGCGGGCTGCCCAAAGGGCAGTTCTCAAAAGTCCCTGTCTTTTCGTTTTCTGCCAAAGCCCGAATTTGCCAGGGGTTGATGCCTACTGAAGGCCTTGGCAGGGATGGCCGATATGTCTTTTGGGGATAGATGGGGAAAAGTCCAGATGACCCGCGCCCCATGCACAAAAAATGCACAGGGCATACCATGGGGATGCTCAAAATCTGGACAGCAAGCCCTGAAAGACTATTTTTTCCTTGTCTGTCCCTGCTGTCGGATTTCGGGCCAAGTCCCACAAAAAACAGCAAACACGATACACGCACCTTTCCTGCCGGCACCTGCCCCCTTCAAGGGGCAGCAAGGAAGCGGCAAGAGATCAGGAGAAACAGTATATGACTCTCGGAAAACAGATCGAAGCGGACTACATTGGCGCCTACAAGGCCAGGGAGAGCCTGAAGGTCTCTGTCCTGCGCATGCTGAAAACCTCCATCAAGAACCGTCTTGTGGAACTGTGCCGTCCCGGCGGCGAGCTTACCGACGAGGAAGTGCTGGACGTCATCATCAAGGAAGCCAAGCAACGCCGCGACTCCATTGCCGAATACAAGAAGGCAGCAAGGGAAGATCTGGCAGCGAAGGAAGCGGACGAGCTCGCAGTGCTCGAAACCTACCTTCCCAAGGCTCTTACCGACGAAGAGCTTGCCACAGTCATCGAGGAAGCCATTGCAAAGGTGGGCGCCAAGGGGCCGTCCGATATGGGCAAGGTCATGGGACCGCTCATGAAGGCCTACAAGGGCCGCGTTGACGGCGGAAAGCTTTCTTCCGCAGTGAAAGCGCGCCTCGCTGCCCTGCAGGGATAGTTCAAGGTAGAGACAGTGATTCACAAACGCACCCTCCACGCCCTGGAGTTTGACCGCATATTGCAGCGTCTGTCCGCTTTCTGCCAGTCCGACACAGGCAGGGAGCGGGCCCTGCACCTGCTCCCCTTCAACCGCGAGGCGGATGTCCTTCAGGCCCAGCGCCTCTACGACGAGAGCCTGACACTTGCCGCAAACGGCAAGGTTTCCCTTTCCTTCGGGAATTTTCCGGATGTGTCCGGGTTCCTGCAGGCCGTGTCCCAGAGGGGTGCTGCCAGGGCCAATCTGGACAGCGATGCCTTCTGGGCCCTGCGCACAGTGCTTGGCCTTGCAGTGCAGCTTAGGGACGCCATCTGTGTGCCCGAAGGCGAGAAATCCTGGCCCGGCCTCATGGCACTTGCCACCAATCCGCCCCTGCCCCAGGCCCTGCACAACGCGCTTGTGCGCTGTCTTGGGGACGACGGCAACATCCGCGACGAGGCCTCCCCGGAGCTCTTCCAGATTCGTTCGGAAATCAGGAGCATACACCAGACAGTCTTGCGCAGGGTGCGCTCCTTTGCCGAAAAGTACAACATCCTGGGCTATCTGCAGGACGAGTTCATGACACTCTCCTCGGACCGCTACGTGCTCCCCTTCAAGGCCACCTACAAGAACAAGCTGCAGGGCATCATACACGACTGGTCCCAGACAGGCGAAACCTGCTATTTCGAGCCCATGTTCCTCATTGAGCTCAACAACCGCGTGCAGGAATTGAAGCGCGAGGAGCGCGAGGAGGAGCGCAAGGTCTTGCTCTTCCTTTGCAACATGCTCGAACAAAGCCTTGACGGGGCCGAGGCTGCCATCAATCTGCTCACAGAGCTCGACCTCTTGCAGGCAAAGCAGCGCCTGGCAGAGGCAGTGGAAGGCAGCATGGTTCAGCTGGGAGACGTTTCCGAGGGCATAAGCCTCGCCCAGGCGCGCCATCCGCTCCTGCTCCTTGCAGAACAGGACGCCCTGGCTGCCAGGGGCATCCCAAAAGGGCGCATCCACACGGAGAGCATGAACCGTATACGTCCCCTGGACATTATCTTCCGTCCCGGGGACAGGGTTCTTGTGGTGAGTGGCGGCAACGCCGGCGGCAAGACGGTCTCCCTGAAGACCCTGGGTCTTTGCGCAGCCATGATCCTCACAGGCCTGCCAGTGCCTGCAGGGCCTGCCTCGCATCTGCCCTTTTTGCAGAGGGTAGACGCCTTTATAGGCGACGAGCAGAGCCTTGAGGCCAATGTCTCCACCTTCACGGCCCAGATCGATCACCTTGCCAAAGCCTGGAAGCATTTGGATGGGCGAAGCCTCGTTCTTCTCGACGAATTCGGCTCTGGCACGGATCCGGCCCAGGGCGCTGCCCTTGCCCAGGGACTTCTTGACGAATTGCTGGTCAAGCATACCTTTGTTCTTACTGCTACGCACTTTCCGGCGCTCAAGGGCTATGCCCTGGCAACACCGGGAACGCGCGCAGCCTCCATGCTTTTCGACAACCAGACCCACAAGCCCCGCTACATCCTGGCCTACGATCAGGTTGGCTCAAGCCAGGCCCTGGACGTTGCAAAAGAGCACGGCCTGCCCGAATGCATCCTTGCAAGAGCCAGGCACTACCTTTTGCAGGACGGTGAGGACACGGGACACCTTCTTGAACGCCTCAACGCCCTGGCACTGGAAAGGGAGGAGGAGCTCAAAAGTCTCAGAGCAAGGCAAACCCAGGCGGAAAACGCTGCCAAACGCTATCGCGAGCGTCTGGAACAGGACAGGGCAAAGCTCTACGACGAGGTGCGCGCCAAGGCCCAGGAACTCATGCAGGCCTGGAAGGAGGAACGCGTTACCCACAAGCAGGCCTTAAAGCAGATGGCGACCATCAGGGCCGACCTTGCAAAGGACATGGACAAAACCGAGGAAAAAGCTCAAGTCGAGGCCCCGGTCTTTGATCTCGCTGTGGGAGACAGCGTCACCCACACGGTCTTTCGCAAGAAGGGCATTGTGCGGGATGTGGACGAAAAGAAGAAGCGCGTGCGCATAGACATGGGCGGCGTGACTCTCTGGGCGGAGATGAGCGTCCTTGCCTGGACGCCCAAGAACGCAGGCCAGGCCAAGGCAACTCCTGCACAACCCCAGGGCAAGGTCTTTGGACAGATCCGCGAAAACGCCAAATACGAGGCCTCGTCCCAGAGCGCAAAACACGCCAGGGAAGCAGCCTTCAGCGTGGATTTGCGGGGACTGCGTTCGGAGGATGCCCTGCAGATGCTGCAGGCAAATCTGGACAAGGCCTACCTTGCAGAACAAAAGGAGCTCGAGGTCATTCACGGCCGAGGCACAGGTGCCCTTCGCAAGGCTGTGCACGCCTACCTTGCCACCTGCTCCCAGGTTTCTTCCTACGTGCTTGCCCCTGCGGATCGCGGCGGCGACGGCATGACCATAGTCACCCTACGCTAATTGATACCCGTTTCCCCTGCAGGAGATCCGCTCCTGCGGGGGGAGAAGAGGAATGGATATGGCAGCAAACGACGCTGTGGAACTCATAAAGCAGCGTATCAGCATAGTGGATCTCATTGGCCGCTACATTCCCCTGCGGCAGATGGGCAACCGCTTTGTGGCGCCCTGTCCCTTCCACCAGGAGACCAAACCCTCCTTCAACGTGACTCCGGACGGGCGCTTCTACTGCTTCGGCTGCCAGAAATCCGGCGACATCTTCACCTTCATGATGGAGTATCACGGCTTGAGCTTTCGCGATGCGCTCGAACAGCTGAGCCAGGAGGCAGGGGTAGATCTCGCAGCCTTTGGTCCGAGAAGGCAGCATCCCGGGGCTGCCAGGCAGAAGAACAGGAAAAAGGATCTTCTGCTCATGTACCGCCTGGCCCAGGGACACTTTGTGGCCAATCTGGAAGGCCCGGACGGGGCTGCCTGCCGCAAATACATGGCCGAACGCGGCATAAGCCCGGAGCTTGCCAGACGCTTCGGCCTTGGCTGGGCAAAAGACGGCTGGCACGATCTTGCATCCTTTTTGCAGGCCAAAGGATGCGATCTGAACCTTGCCATGGAGGGCGGTCTGCTCGGCAAATCCTCCAAGACAGGCAAGCCCTACGACCCCTTTCGTGCACGGCTCATGTTTCCCATCCGCAACACAGGTTCGGAAACCATAGCCTTTGGCGGACGCATCATCGACAAGGCCAGCGACGCAGCCAAATACATCAACAGCCAGGACAGCCCCATCTACAAGAAGGGCGAGCACCTCTACGGCCTGGATCTGGCTGCCAAAGCCATACGGGTGAACAAGAAGGTCTATCTCACAGAAGGCTACATGGATGTGCTCACCCTGCATCAGTACGGCTTTGAAAATTCTGTCGGCGGTCTTGGCACTGCCCTCACGGACCAGCAGGTCCAGCGCATCCTTGGCTACGGCCCGCAGGTGAACCTTCTCTACGACGGGGACAACGCAGGCCGCAAGGCTGCCATGGCAGCGGCTACCAAATTCCTTTCCCGCGGGGCATCCGTCAAGGTCATTCTCCAGCCAGAGGGCGAGGACATAGACACACTTTTGCGCGGCAAGGGACCGGACTTTTTCCGCGAGCTGTGCGACAAGGCCATGCCGGGCCTGCGCTTTTGTGTCGAAACCCTCTATGGGGTAGCCCCCAGGGACGCCCTCGAATGGTGCAGAACCTTCATCCGCGGCATGCAGATCCCGGAGCTTGTGAGCCCGACCATCTCCTACCTTTCCCGCTGGCTCAACTTTGACGAACAGAGCCTGCGCGACGGCCTTGTGCAGGACATGTCGCAGGCCCCAAGGGCAAATCAGGCGCAAGACAAGGCAATTTCGGCTACCCTGCCCCACATTGAGCGCGAAATACTGCGCACTGCCATACGCTACCCGGGACACGCACGGGACATACGCGACATGGGAGCGGACATACTGCTCAAAAGCCCCATGGCCAGTGCCCTGTGGAACAAGATCCTGGAACAGGGGGAAAACGCCGGCTATGAGCTTGAGGGAGAGGCAAGAACTCTCTGGGACAGGCACCGCGGCCTTGAGGCACCGCCGTGCAAAAACCCCGAGGCAGAGCTCGGGGCCCTGAAAAAAAGTCTTGACAAATATTTGCACTCCATTCAAAAATCTTCTTTTTCCGCGCTCCTGCGTCAGAGCGATGCACAGGGCGACTACAGCGCCGGCATGCATGTTCTTGACACCCTTCAGGAACCTCTTTCGGAACCTCTTTCGGAGCTGAAAACAAATGACCAAGTTTAAGGAAGTTCAACATTACCAGGCACTTATCGACGATCTCATTGCCAGAGGTAAGGAAAAGGGCTTTCTCACCCATGAAGAAGTCTTGCACGCCCTGCCAGGCGATCATGGCCCCGAGCAGTACGAAGAGATTCTGAGTACCCTCGAGGAAAGAAAGATACTTGTTGTCGACAACGAAAAGGATGCGATGAAGAAGCTCTCGCGTCCGTCCATGGACGAGGATTCGGAAAAGGACAGTCTGGACATCAGCGATGACGACGACGCTGCCGACTACTCCTCCCGCAGCACGGATCCCGTGCGCATGTATTTGCGCGAAATGGGCGCAGTGCCCCTGCTGGACAGGGACGGCGAGGTTGTCATAGCCAAGAAGATCGAGCAGGGAGAGATGGACGTTCTCTACGCCCTGGTGGAAGTGCCGGTGGCCGTGGAAGAGCTCATCAACGTGGGCGACGAACTGCGCCAGAGCCGTATCAAGCTCAAGGATGTGGTCAAGACCATCGAGGAAGACGATCCGAGCGAGGACGAGATGAACCAGCGCTCGCGCGTTCTTCTTCTTCTCGACGAGATCCGCGAAATCTACCGCAAGAAGCGCAAGCTCTACAAGAAGCTCAACGACTCCATGGGGCACGAGGACAAGCGGACCATCAACGTCCAGAAGGAAATCCTTGCCTACAAGGAAGAGGTGGTCAAACGCCTTTCGGACATCAAGCTCGAAAAGACGCTCATCGATCGCGTCATCGAGACTGTGGACGACTACGTGCGCCAGATGCACAACTGCCAGCGCGATCTTTCTGCCTACATCCTGTCTACGGGACGCAAGCAGGACGAGATACAGTCCCTGTTCGACAAACTGGACAACCGCGAGATTCAGCCCATTGAGGTTGCCAGAAGTCTGCACATGAGCGTGGACGAGGTCTTTTCCTTCAAGGAAATGATCGTGGGCAAGATCGAGATCCTGAAGCGTCTGCAGGAAAAGTGCTGCCAGAACGTGGGTGACCTCGAAGAAGTCCTCTGGCGCATCAGGACAGGCAACGATGCTGCCATGAAGGCCAAGCAGGAGCTCATCCGCTCCAATCTGCGCCTTGTGGTCTCCATTGCCAAGAAATACACCAACCGCGGCCTGCAATTCCTGGATCTCATCCAGGAAGGCAACATCGGTCTCATGAAGGCTGTGGACAAATTCGAGTATCAGCGCGGCTACAAGTTCTCCACCTACGCCACGTGGTGGATCCGCCAGGCCATCACCCGTGCCATTGCCGACCAGGCAAGGACCATCCGCATCCCGGTGCACATGATCGAGACCATCAACAAACTCATCCGCACCTCGCGCTACCTTGTCCAGGAGCTCGGCCGCGATCCCACGCCAGAGGAAATTGCCGAACGCATGGACTACCCCGTGGAGAAGGTCAAGAAGGTTTTGAAGATTGCCAAGGAGCCCATTTCCCTGGAAACGCCCATTGGCGACGAGGAAGACTCCAGCCTTGGCGATTTCATCGAGGACAAGAAGGCCGTTGCCCCTGCGGAAGAAGTCATCAACACCAAGCTTTCCGAACAGCTGGCACAGGTCCTCTCGGACCTCACCCCCAGGGAAGAGCAGGTTTTGCGCAAGCGCTTCGGCATTGCCGAAAAGAGCGACCACACCCTCGAGGAAGTGGGCAAGCTCTTCAACGTGACCCGCGAGCGTATCCGTCAGATCGAGGCCAAGGCCTTGAGAAAGCTGCGCCATCCCATCCGCAGCCAACCCTTGCGCTCCTACTACGAGAACTAGCCTATGCTCGGACCCAAGGTCCTTTTGCGAGCCCTTGTCCTTTGTGCCACGCTTGGCAGCACACCTATGGCAATGGCAGCAGAGACGGAAGGAGATATGGTCCTCTCCGCACCTGTACCGGCAAGGGAAGAGACAAGGCTTGTGCTGCCGGACATTCCCGAGCTTGAGTCAAGGCCCAGGGCCATTGTGCTCCAGATTCCGGACGGCGACACCCTGCGCCTCACGGACAGGCGTGTCATACGCCTTGCCTGCATAGACGCTCCGGACCTTGCCCTCTCGCAGCCCACCCTCTTCACCAATCAGGAACTGCGCGAGGAAAACTTCCACGTCGAAAAAGACGAGGAGACTCAGGCAAAGGCCACAAAGAAAGGGCAGCGCTCAAGGCGCCATGTGGAACAGTACTTTGCCGTGGAGGCAAGGGATGCCTTGAGAAAGCTTGCCTTAAAAAGGCACGTGACACTTAGGGCCGAGGCCAGCAGAAAGGATCCCCAGGGACGCCTTCTGGCGGATGTTGTCCTTGAAGACGGGACTTCACTGGCAGCCTTTCTGGTCGAGAACGGCTTTGCCTATGTAGTCCACGATCCGCACTTTCCCCAGGGCTATCTCGATGCCTTGTACGCCCTGCAACAAAAGGCCATGCAGGCAAGAAGGGGGTTTTGGGGAAGGATTCTGGAACTTGAGGCCGCAAGGCTCCCCTGGACCGGCAATACCGAAACAAGGCTCTTCTATTCCGGCAACGATGTGCGCAGCCAGCAGATAAAGCCCAGACTGCGCATGTACTTTGGAACGCTTCTCGACGCCTTTTCCTCCGGCTACGCGCCAGCCCGATCCAGGGACTTCTGGCCTGCTGCCGACAAGAAATAGCAGCCTTGTCCGAAGAAACTGACAAAGAACGCAAAACCGGCCCAAATGCCCTGTGAGGCGATTTGGGCCGGTTTTTGTTTTCCTTGTCATATCGGGCCGTGTATTGGGCCCTTGTTAATATTCGTAGAGCCAGTGCAGCATGCGCTTGTAGACACGCAGGCGGTTTTCTGCCTGCAACAACAAGAGTGCGTTCTTGCTGCCAATAACCTCGTTTTCTATGGGAATGGCCTTCATGGGCGCTGTGCCAAGCAAAACATGGGCGTTGTCTTCCGCATGGGACATTATCTCGCGGGTCAGGGACCATCTGTTGATCTGTTCCAGAGAGAGCATGCCGCGACCACTGTTGCCGGCAAAGACGAACTGGCAATTCTTGACCGCCTCCTTTGGCGTCTCAAAAAAGGTAATGTCCGACATGTAGTCGCTTGCGAGAGTCTCGTATATGGGGTTGCGATACATGTCCGGCAGGGCAATCTGCATTGCAAAGGGAAAGAACATGGTCGCTTCCATGAGCGAGAACATGGTTCCTGTAGGTGCCCCAATCCAGGCAATGCGCACCTTGCGCAAATCGTCGTGACAGTAGCGCATCATGCAGGCAATGTCCGCTATGGCATGGGCGGGATGCGCGTCCATGGAACCCACATTCAGGACAGGGAAGTCCACTTCTGGCCCTGGTTGCCACTGGCTTGCACGCATGCCGTACACAATGACTCCGTCCATGTAGTAGCGTATGGAGCCCATGAGCGCAGCCGGGAACTGTGAGACTGTTTCCTCCCACTTTTCCTCTGGCCCCATGTACACTGCATGGCCACGCATCTGGCGTATGGCAGCCGTAACACACAGTCTCTCGGACAAATCCGACTTTGCAAAAAGCAGCACAAAGGTCTTGTCCTCAAGAAAGTCGTCTATGCCCTTGGCCTCGGGAATGCCCCGCGCCTGCTGCAACAGTGTCCAGGCCAGATCCTTGCCGAGATCCTTGAGGTTGGTAATATAGCGCGCCATACTGATTCCTCCTGGGAATGGAAGGCCCTCCGTGCTGTCAAAAACGGAAGCACCTGATTTGTTTTTCCCACAGGGAACAGCAAAATGCAAGGCAGGCGAAAAAGTGACAGCAGCCTACCCTGCCCTTGAGGAACTCTTTTGGACAGTCTTGCCTTTTCGCTCCTTTTTCCTGCCAATGCCGGACAGAAGGCCGCTGACCACAAGGCCGCAGCCAAGCAGGGCCGAGGGTGAGAGCCTCTCGCCAGCGAGATAGCCGAAAATGCCGCCCCAGACAGGCTCGCCCGTATAGATGAGGGTAGCCCTGCTCGGGGGAACTGTTTTCTGTGCCCAGACCATGACGCTCTGGATGAGGGCAGTGCTCAAGCCCAGGCCGCAGGCGGAAAGGAGCACGTACCAGGAAAATTCCGGAATCCCTTCTCCTGCCACGGGCATGAGGGCAAAGGAGAGAAGGGAGGTGACAAAGACCTCCACAAAGGCCAGGCGTCTGGCATTGGATCGCGGAGCAAGGATGCCTGTACAGACAATTTCCATGGCAAAGATGAGGGAGCACAAAAGTGTCAGCATTTCACCCGTGCTCGCCTCGAAGTTCATCTGGAATCCCCCGGAAAGCAGCACAACGCCCACAAAGGCCAGGGCAAGGCTCACAAAGGATCTGGCCGTAGGGCGCCTTTTCATGAAAATCCACTCTATGAGGGGCACAAGGGGCACGTAGAAGGCTGTCAGAAAGGCGGACTTGGCAGCATCAAGCGAGGCAAGGCCCGCTGTCTGCAGGGCAAAGCCTGCAAAGACAATGCAGCCTAGCAAAGACCCGCCCACGATTTCCTCTCTGGTAATGTCCCTGATGACGGAGGATGAGAGCGCAAGAAG
>ULWB01053140.1_pt1 | contig 17202 bp, 18 predicted proteins | sample 1959891 | NCBI WGS metagenome assembly ULWB01 (sample SAMEA4835799, study PRJEB28245) | human gut metagenome | biome: gut microbiome; material: fecal sample | place: Denmark | collected 2008 | reverse complement strand
AGGGGGATATTCTCTTTCTGAGAAAGAGAATATCCCCCTTTAACGCGCTCCCGCACGGTGCGGGAGCTCCCCCGCCGCGCAGCGCGCGGCGTTACAATCTTTTTCCATACATGAAAAGATCACATTTGAGCATGCCATTGTACAACTTACGTTTCTTATCGGCAAAGCGCCCGTAGCAGCGCTCAAAGTCAGGATGTGACGACAGCACATACACCCGCCAGGTGTCGGGCAGCTTATCCATCGCCTTGCCGAAGGCTTTATAGAGCTCGCCCGCCTCTTCGCGCTCAAGAAGGCGCTCGCCATACGGCGGGTTCGTCACGATGCGGCCATACAAGCCGCCCCAGTGGAAGCGCGTGGCGTCGTCGACCTCGAATTTCACGATGTCGTCGACCTCGGCGAGCTCGGCGTTGTGGCGCGAGAGCTCGACGGCGTCGGGGTCGATGTCGCCGCCCCAGATATCATACTTGCCGTGGAATTCCTTGTCCATGGCCTCGTCCGCCGCGTCGAGCCAGAGCGTTTTATCGAGCGCCGCCCAATGCTGCGCGGCAAAGCTGCGGTTGAGGCCCGGCGCGCGGTTGCGCGCGATGAGCGCCGCCTCGATGGCGATGGTGCCGCTGCCGCAGAACGGGTCGCAGAACGGGTCGCGGCCATTGTAGTGCGAGAGCTTGACCATCGCGGCGGCGAGCGTTTCCTTGAGCGGGGCGGCCACGCCGTGAGCGCGGTAGCCGCGCTTGTAGAGGCCCTCGCCCGAGGTGTCGAGCCCGACGGTCACTTCGTCCTTCATGATGGAAAAGCGCACCTGATAGCGCCGCCCCGTTTCGGGGAACTGCGCGATGCCGTAGGCCGCGCTCAGGCGGTCGACGACCGCCTTTTTGACGATCGACTGGCAGGCGGGCACGGAGTGGAGCGTCGAGTTGATGGAATAGCCCACGACAGGGAACTCCCCCTCGCGGGGGATCCAGTCCTCCCAATGCACCGCGCGCACGCCCTGAAAGAGCGATTCAAAATCCGTCGCGCGGAACTTGTGCAGAACCAGAATGACGCGCGCACCGCAGCGCAGATTGATGTTGAGCCGCGCGATGTCGCGCGCCTCGCCGCGGCAGAGGACGCGGCCGTTCTCAACGCGCACGTCAGAAAGTCCCAGTTTTCTGATCTCATCGCCCACTAAGCTCTCAAGGCCCAAGAGGCAGGGAATGACAAATTCCAGCATAATAACGCTCCCGAAAAAATGATTTGACTTTAGTATAGCGGATGGGAACAAAAAAGGCAATCGCCGCGTCAAAATAAGCATGGTAAAGCGGTGGAGCGTGTGGTACAATAGGAAAAACAGCGCGGAAAGCGCGCTGTCACATGAATGTAACATCAAACTTGCGCGAAATTTTTCGAAAAAATACGGAATGCAACACTAAAGTTGCTGGAAATGGACGCGCGGTTTTGCTATCTTATCCTCAGACAGAGAAACGGAGGGAACGCAATGGCATTTGGCGAGCGGCTCCAGGAGGTCCGCAAACGCAGCGGACTGACGCAGGAGGAATTTGCCGAACAGCTTCAGGTCTCGCGCCAGTCGGTCTCGCGTTGGGAGTCGGGCCGCGGCTACCCTGAGATGGAGAAGATCATCTTCATCTGCAACCGCTACGGCGTAACGATGGACGGGCTGTTCAAAGAAGAAGTCCCCACTCCCGGCGAGCCGCCGGTCGAAGCCCCGCTGCTGTCCGCGCGCACGCTCGGCAGCGAGTTGTCGAACCTGTACGCGAATCTGTCACCCTACAACAAAAGCATCGGGATCATGCTGCTGACCGTCATCGCGATGATCGGTCCGGCATACGTCTACTGTATGCGCAGTTTGAAAGGAGGAGCAGATGAAATGATGACCATTATCTGGATCGCCGCCATCATCATCTTCGGCATTGCCGAGGCGGCGACGGCGGGGCTGGTGTCGATCTGGTTCGTCGTGGGCGCGGTGGCCGCGCTGGTGGCGACGGAGCTGGGCGCGGCGCTGTGGCTGCAATTCGCGGTCTTCCTGGTCGTATCCATTCTGGCGCTCATCGCAACAAGGCCCCTTGCGCGCAAGATGCTGGATAAGACGATCGTGCCCACGAATGCCGACCGTGTGCTGCACCACGAGGCCAAGGTGACCGAAACGGTGGACAACGAGAACGCCACGGGCGCTGTGTACATCGACGGCAAGACATGGACGGCGCGCAGCGAAGACGGCAATATCATCCCTAAGGGGAAAATGGCAAGGATCGTTCGCATGGAGGGCGTCAAGCTCTACGTGCGCGAGAGTAAAGAACCCAGCGAGAGAAGAGAGTAAACCCAAACTACACAACATTTTAGGAGGAAAAGAACTATGGAATGGATCGGCTATATCGGTATCGGTATTTTAGTGCTGCTGGTGCTTCTGGTGCTCGTCACGAACATCCAGATCGTGCAGCAGTCGCGCGCCTACGTCGTTGAGCGCCTTGGCGCTTACAGCGCGACCTGGGGCGTGGGCCTGCACTTCAAAATTCCGTTTTTCGAGCGCGTTGTGAAGAAGGTCAGCCTCAAAGAGCAGGTGGCCGACTTCGATCCCCAGCCCGTCATCACGAAGGATAACGTCACGATGCAGATCGACACGGTCATCTACTTCCAGATCACCGACCCCAAGCTCTACACCTATGGTGTCGAGCACCCGATGAACGCCATCGAGAACCTGACGGCGACGACCCTTCGTAACATCATCGGCGAGATGGAACTCGACCAGTCGCTCACGAGCCGCGATGTCATCAACGCCAAGATGCGTTCTATCCTCGATGAGGCCACCGACCCGTGGGGCATCAAGGTCAACCGCGTGGAGCTCAAGAACATCCTGCCGCCGCGTGAGATCCAGAACGCGATGGAAAAGCAGATGAAGGCCGAGCGCGAACGCCGCGAGTCCATCTTGCAGGCCGAGGGCCAGAAGCAGTCCCAGATCCTCGTGGCCGAGGGCGAAAAGCAGTCCACCGTCCTGCGCGCGGACGCCGAAAAGCAGGCGGCCATCCTCAAGGCCGAGGCCGAGCGTCAGGCCGCCATCCTCAAGGCCGAGGGTGAAGCGCAGGCCATCCTGAACGTGCAGCAGGCACTTGCCGACTCCATCAAGATGCTCAATGAGGCCAACCCCAACGAGCAGGTCATCAAGATCAAGGCGCTCGAATCGTTCGAAAAAGCCGCCGACGGTCAGGCGACGAAGATCATCGTCCCGAGCGAGATTCAGAGCCTCGCCGGCCTCGCCGCGAGCTTTAAGGGGCTGCTTGAAGACGAGAAGAAGTAATTTCAAAGAAGAGGCTCTGCCTCTTCTTTGAAAAGATCGCACTCCGCTTTGTGCCTTGCCGCCCTTGGCGGCTGCGACACAAGCTCCGCGAGAGGAGTAAATCGCCACGCGCCGGTCGCGGCGATTTACAACCTCAATTTTTTCCGCGTCTGCGGACGCGGAATTCTGCGAAGCATTTTGTCATAGTCAAAAAAGGAAGAGGTTCCCATCGGGAACCTCTTCCTTTTTTGATGTAAGGTGTTGCGAACTCAGCCCTCGGAATCCGTGCGGTTTCTCCAGGAGATCTCCTGCTCGAGCTCGTAGCGCAGCTTCTTGTTCTCCTCGACAAGCTCGTCGTAGTGCTCGCCCTGCACGTAATACTTGACGAACGTGAACGTTGCCTCGTCAAGCTCCTCTTCCGTGTAGGACGGGAGAAGCGAGCCGTTCTTGCGCTGAAGGCCGGAGATATTCACGACCACCAGGCGGCGGTGCTGCTCGGAGAGCTGGAAGAGCTGGAGCTTTGCGGGAATTTCAAGCCCTAAGTCATAGGTGCTGTTCACGCGCTCCATGATGTTGCGGTACTCGGGCTTGGCCGAGACGATGACGCCGTGCTGCATAAACAGTTTCTTGAGGTAGTCCACAGAAACGTCCTCGCGGGTGATCGTGCCCTTGCCGAGACCTGTGAGCATCGTGTTAGACAGATTCAGGCTGACGTAAACTTCTTCGCCGGTCTTGGGATAGCTCATAATTTGCCTCCATTAAAGTCTGCGCCGCAAGCGCGGCTGGGATTGATATGACATTTTTATGGTAGCATGGCGGAGCGGAAAATACAAGCGGCAGGTTGTATGAACTGTCGCTTACAAATTTGTCGGAATCGCCGCCGCGGCGGAATTTTCCTTGACAAGAGCGCGCGCCGCTGATACACTTTCCTTGTCTATTACGGGTGCGCACCTACCGGCAGTCAGGCGGAAGTCTGGCTGCCGTTTTGCATCCGGCATTTGAATAGGAGGGAATATTTATGGCTTACTTCTGGCCGCTCATTCTCGTTGTGGCGTCGAACAGCGTGTATCACATCTGCGCCAAATCGCTGCCCGAGAGCGTTGATCCGCTCGCGTCGCTCACGGTCACGTATCTGATCGGCTCAATCTTTTCGGGCATCCTGTATTTTGTGACGAACCGCGGCGGGGCGAACCTTCTGCACGAATACAGCCAGATGAACTGGGCGCCGTACCTGCTCGGTCTCGCGGTCGTCGGTTTGGAAGCTGGCAGCATGCACGCCTACAAGGCGGGCTGGCCGGTCAGCGCGTTTCAGGTGTCGTCTGCGGCGGCCATCGCGACGATTTTGGTGTTCATTGGGTATCTTGTCTACCACGAGGCCATCACGGTCAACAAGCTCGTGGGCCTTGCGCTGTGCCTTGTCGGGCTGTTTTTCCTCAACAAATGAGTTGTGCCGCGGCTTTTGCCGTGGTATGATGGGGAAAACTTGTTTTAAAGAAGGAATTTTGATCTATGAAAGCTGCACGCGACTATCCGATCCTGACCGTCACCGCCAAGGGCACGCGCTGGCTCGAGAGCGGCCACCCCTGGGTGTACGACTCCGACGTTGCCCGCGAGCCGGACGAGAGCGAGTGCGAAAACGGCGCGCTCGTCGACGTGGTGTCGGAAAAGGGCAAATATCTCGGCACGGGCTTTTTGAGCAGACTCAGTAAGCTCCGCGTGCGCATTGTCTCGCGCAACGCGAACGACCGCTTTGATGAAAATTTCTGGCGGCGGCGCGTACGCTACGCCTGGGACTACCGCAAGGCGGTCATGGATGGGCAGACCGGCTGCTGCCGCCTGATCTTCGGCGAGGCGGACGCCTTCCCCGGCCTGACGGTCGACCGGTTTGAAAATCTTCTCGTCACGCAGACGCTTTCGCTCGGCATGGAAAAGATCAAGGACATGCTCTTCCCCCTCATTGTCGAGGTGCTGGAGCAGGACGGCGAGACGATCGACGGCCTTTTTGAGCGCAACGATGTCGTGCTTCGCGAAAAGGAGGGCTTGACGCAGAACAAGGGGTGGTTTCCTCTCCCCGGCAAAAAAACGCCCGAGAGCCCCATCACTGAAATTTGCGAGAACGGCGTTTTCTACCGTGTGGATGTCGAAAACGGGCAGAAGACGGGCTTTTTCCTCGACCAGAAGTTCAATCGCCTCGCCGTCGCGCACCTCGCGCACGGCAAGCGCGTGCTCGACTGCTTCACGCACACGGGCTCGTTCGCGCTCAACGCCGCCAAAGGCGGCGCAGAGCACGTGACGGCGGTGGACGTGTCCGAGAGCGCCATCGAAATGGCGCGCGCGAACGCGGCGCGCAACGGCCTTGAGGACAAAATGGACTTTCTCGCCGGCGACGTCTTCGACCTGCTCCCGCAGCTCGAGGCCGCGCACGAAAAGCCCTATGACTTCATCATCCTCGATCCTCCGGCGTTCACAAAGTCTCGCCGCACGGCGAACAACGCCGAAAAGGGGTACAAGGAGATCAACCTGCGCGCGATGCGCCTGCTGCCGCGCGGCGGCTACCTTGCGACCGCGTCGTGCAGCCACTTCATGCCCGCCGAACGCTTTGAGCGGATGCTGCGCTCCGCCGCCGCGGACGCGGGCGTCGAGCTGCGGCAGATCGAAGCGCGCACGCAGAGCTGTGACCACCCCATCCTCTGGAACGTGCCGGAGACGGATTACCTCAAGTTCTACTTATTCCAAGTGGTATAAATTGATATAAAAAATCCCCGCTGTTTACAAGGGTGCTCATAAGACAGTAATTCTAAAAATTACGATTATGGCATCTGTCAGGCGGGATTGGCAACGGAATAACGGGTATCTGGTGAGAGCCGGATACCCGTTATTTTTTTGACGTCACGAAAAGCAATGGATTTATTCACAGCTTTCAGGTATAATGTTCTCAAATCAATCCTATCCCATCCGTTCCGAGATTTTTTCAAAAAATCTCAAAAAAGTTTGAAAGCATTGGAACAATTCAGCCCTTCTCATGCCATATATAGTAGAGGGCTGAATACGAAAGCGATTGGAGGTGACGCTGATGGACAAGCAGACAGGCCCAAAAGGTTTTCTTGTGGTGCTGCCCGGTGAGATCATCGAGATACCACAGGACAGCGACAAATCATGGCTGACGCTGTTTTACAGCTTGCCGCGAGAGCTTGCGGAGAAATGGAAACCAGCCTATGAACTGCCTCGCTGCCCGTATGAGGTTTTGTGGACGGACAAGTATGACCACATCGTATGTGACGATATGTTCAAGCTGCTTGTGTGGGACTGCTACGCATGGTGTGCATGGCAATTCTTTCAAGTGAAAGACCGCAAGGGCAACTACCGCGACATTCCCGGCAACTGGAATCAGTACGCAGGATACTTCCCCCTGTGGCGGCTGTCGTACAGTATCATCCCCTACATCCGCATGAAATTTGAGCAGAACGGACTGGGCTTTCAAAACCTATATAACATCCCGCAGGGCGTGGAAGTGCCGTGGCTGACCTATCAGCAGTTCAGCAATCTGGTCGGTAATGTCACCGACATGGTGATTGCGGAACAGAACTGGCAGCCGATGATCGACGCGATCTGGGAGAACCGCACCGTGGAGGACTATGAAACCACCAGCAGCACCGTCAAGACGGATTTTATGCGGAAGTGGCATCACGACCGTTCCGGCAAGCTGATTTCTCTGGACGAGATGATGGAGAATGAGGACGGCGATATTTTTGAGGTAGCCGATCCGCGCGGCGAATTTGAGCAGAAGATCATTTCTGAAATGCAGGTTGCATCCTTTTCTGAGCAGAATATCACAGAGAAAGATCGGGAGATATTGAAGCTGCGGATGGAGGGCTACACCGAACAGGAGATTGCGGACAAGGTTGGCTATAAGACCGCCAGCGCAGTCCATAAGCGGATCGCCAAAATTGCAGGAGCTTATGAAGACTATGTGACAGTGGAGTATCAGAAGTATTTGGACAAGTAAACAGACGCAGAAGCGGCAGCAGTTACCGAAATGGTAGCTGCTGCTTTTTCATGTGGGAAAGGAGATTTTATGGGCAGAGAACCGTTTGAAGCCATGCCTGATGTGATGGACGCAAAACAGCTTGCGGAAGCGTTGCAGATTTCCAAAGCGGGGGCATACAACCTTTTGAGCAGCCCGGACTTCCCGACCTTGCGGATCGGCGGGCGTAAATTGGTGATGAAAAATGAACTGGTGGAATGGCTGAAAAGCCGCACAAACCGAAAGGGGTGAAAATGTAGTCAAGAGCTGGAAAATCGGAAAACCAGACGATAGCACAGCCAGAAATGTACTCCGCATTGTTTGGTGCACTTCCACCGAAAAATCATGTCACTTTTCCAATTCAAGAGCTGGGAAAAATCTATGAAAAACAGGAGGTTTTATGAGAACAGGGCTTACCAAGAAGCAAAAGACAACTGTGATTTATTTCGACGAGCATAGCCGCTTAATCGAGGTGCAGACCCACAACACCGATCTCAAAAAGCGGCTGACAGCATTTGCGGCAAAGTACCCGCAATGCTGCCGCCAAACCGACGATGACGAGCAAGGCGGGCTAACCTTTGAGATTGAAAAAGGCAGATTGAGCTTCCGTCTGACTGCGCCATACAGCGAGGAACGGCGCAGGGCGGCAAGTGAGCGAGCAAAAGTTGTCTCATATCTAACTTAGTCGATAAACATAGAGTCATACACAAGGCTGGAGCATCGGTTAAGGTGCTCCAGCCTAGCTGCGTTTATTTCGCTTCTGTATATTCCGAGATTGAGAGATCAAGCTGCTCAACAATTTCCTCAACGTCGTCAGTTGTCAGATAAGCACCATACAAGTTAATGTTTGCATAATCGGTATAGCACTCAGCCCAAACAGAATCCTTATTTGCTGTAATTAGAAATTTGTAGCCATTTGCAGTTGTATAGTAATATGCTTTTTCATATGCGCCATCTACGATATAGCTTTGACCCGTATGGCACGTTACATCGTAGCTGATGTCAAAGGACATATAGCCTTTATCATCCGATGCACTATAGAGAGCATCGAAATACTCACCAACAAAGGTTCCATCCGATTCTCGAATCACATAAGCTATGTTTGCGCATGGAACAGAGATATAGTTTTTACTCATCCATGTTAGGTCGAATTTGATTTTTCCTGTTAGCTCTGATAAAAGAATTGAAGGATCGTTTTCTGTCATATACTCCATCTTTTCCGCACCATCAGCCCTTGTAACAAGGCGAGTGCGAAGAGCTGGATTGTTGCTGACAAGTGATGCTGCGTCCCATGTAGCGTATGCAAATGATGTACCGCCCCCGATGCGCTCTCCGTTATCCCATTCTTCCGCAGTGATTTGCGATTCCTTGATTATATTCTCCAGCGAGTGCGGAGCAGAGTCATTCGGTCCACTAATCCCTACTGCGGAATCGGATGCGTTGTTGCTTTCTTTAGGGATTTCACTAAAGTCCGATATGAGAATTTCATTGTGGAATTGGTGACTGACTGCAATAGCTGATGCGGAAACACACAAACTTGCAGCAATAATTGCTGCAACAATACCCACCCTGGAAAACCTTTTTGTCGGACGTGTTTGCTGCCCCTCAGAGTGAAGCATTTCCATTGTTCTTTCCTTGATTCGGTCGGTAGAAATATTCTTGGTTTCATTGATTTCAACTGTGGTAGGCGTCGCATTATCCATCATGTCAGATATTTTAAGTTTCAACAGTATACCCTCCGTTTTCTAATATTTCTTTCAATCTTTTTCGCCCCCGATAGAGCTTCGTTTTCACGTTTGCGGGTTCCAAATGCATCTCTGCTGCAATAGTCGCGATCGTCTGATAAAAAAAGTAGTAACGCAGGAAAATTTCACGTTCTGGTGCATTTAGCGCAAGTACGGCCTCCTGTATGTATTTTGCTTGCTCCCGCTTTTCAAAGTCGTGCTCCAAATTCTCCTCTGAAATAATAATTATATCATCTTCGAGTGAAAGCTCTGTGCCGATTTTACGAGTATATTCTTTTGCTTTGTTCCGTGCGATCCCGCCCAGATATGCTTTCACTTTTCTGGGGTTGATGGATTTTGCATTATTCCAAAGTGTAAGGAAAACATCGGAAGCAACTTCTTCAAGATCAGAAGAATCCACAAAAGAGCCGAGAATGTTGTAGATAATAGTGCTGACATAGGGGGCGTATCGGTCAATAAACCACGCCAACGCATCTTCATCTTTACATACCATCTTTTTTAGCGCATCATGTTCATCCAAGAAAATCCCACCACCTTTGTGATTTGATCGGCCGTCACTTTTATTATTGCTAAATTACGGCTGATGGTTTCAGCTATTCTCCCTACATTCTATATTTGACAACAACTTTTTGCAAAGGCAATCATTAGAAGAATCTCTTATTTAGTGCAAGTGATTTTGTCGAATAAAATTAGACGCTAAAGTAAATTAAAAAATGAGAAAGGAGCAATTACCCATGCCAAAGAAAAAACTGCCGCAGACCATTGAGGAATGTAACGCCGAGCTGGAACGCACACAGAAGCTATTACAGCAGTACGAAAACCGAAACAAGATGCTTAACCACAAGCTGTCCGCCGAAAAACGCAAGGAGCGCAATCACCGTATTTTCCTGTTTGGCGGCTTCATGGAAAGCCTTGTGCCGGAACTGAAAACCATGACGGAGGACGAGGGAAAGGACTTCCTGTATCACATCGCAAAGAGTACGGAAGCACAGGAGTATTTGAAAAAACGCGCCGAGGGGGTGGAGGCTGGATAATACCCTTGGTAACAAGGGCGCACTTATACACCCTTGCGGGTGTCGTGCGCTCATCTCCGCGCTAAGAGCCACCGCTTCGCGGCGGTTGCGCTCCGAAACACGCCTGCGGGCGTAGTGCCGAGGGCTTGTGTTCGCGTAAAAAATCCCCACGCGAACACATTGGCGGCTTGCGCCGCACAGGGAAAACTGCATTTTCCCTGCGACAGCTTGCACTGTCTACCCTTTTGCGTCCCCACGAAACAGAACACCTTGCTGCGGCAAGCTGTTCCGTTTCATGGGGCTGAGTCACGAAGATCGGAGGTAAACCGTTATCGCAATCTATCATTGCAGCATTAAGATCATCAGCCGGGGAAATGGCAAGTCAGCTGTTGCCGCTGCTGCCTACCGAAGCGGCGAGAAAATCACAAACGAATGGGACGGTATGATTCATGACTACACCCGAAAGCGCGGCATCGTCCATTCGGAAATCCTGCTGCCGTCCAACGCTCCCACAAACTTTCAAGACCGGGGAACGCTTTGGAACAGCGTGGAGCAAATTGAAAGGGCGTGCAACTCCCAACTGGCGCGGGAGTTGGAGGTTGCCCTGCCCATAGAGTTATCCAGAGAGGAACAGGTACGGCTTGTCCGTGCGTACTGTTCCTCTCAATTTGTTTCCAGAGGAATGTGTGCAGACTTCAACATTCACGACACAGGCAACGGCAACCCGCACGCTCATATTCTTCTCACCATGCGCCCAATGGACGCACAGGGCAAGTGGCTTCCGAAGTCCAAAAAGGAATATGTGCTGGACGAAAACGGCGAGAGAATCCGGCTTCCCAGCGGAAATTTTAAGACACGAAAGGTTGACCTTGTGGACTGGAACAGTCAGGAGAACGCCGAGGTCTGGCGCAAGGTATGGGCTGACCTTGCCAATGAGTTCTTGGAACGGAACAACCGCCCGGAGCGCATTGACCACCGCAGCTATGAGCGGCAGGGAATCGACCAAATCCCCACCGTTCATATCGGCGTGGCAGCGTCACAGATGGAGAAAAAAGGAATCGCTACCGAGCGCGGCGAACTGAACCGCAGTATCAAGGCGGCAAACCGTCTGCTCCGCGACATCAAGGCGCAGATCGGCAAGCTGAAAGAATGGCTGCTTGATGTGTTCAAGGCGAAGGAGAGCTTGCGTTCCGAGCCGTCGCAGCCGAAATCCCCCGACCTCTCCACGCTGCTGTTTCGCTATCTGGATATTCAGAAAGCCAAGGGCAGAAAGTATTCCCAAAGCTGGCAGCAACAACACACCGCAGACGAACTCAAAGCTATTTCCAGAGCCGTCAATCTTCTTTCGGAGAAAGGTATCTATACGCTGGAAGAACTGGATGCAGCCCTATCCGCTGTCCATGACAAGGCAAGCGAAATCCGCAGCGGCATGAAGCCGAGAGAGATGCGCATCCGTCAGCTCCAAAAATTCATGGAACAGGCACAGAACCTACGAGAGACACAGCCCATACCGCGCAACGCTTCAACTCGGTTTCGCCACTGCGGGTGATCTGCTGCCAAAGCTGCCTGTCTGCGGGCAATACCGCTTCCCGGAAATAGCGGCATAGCAGCGAATAACTGATACTCTGCACGCAAACGCAAGGCTCCCCGTCGTCCAGCAGCAAACAATTTCCGCAATCGTTATTGGCGCACGCGGCGCGGGTCATTTTCTTTACGGCTCGGTATTGCTTCTCGTCAAGCCTTATCATGTTCGGTTTTGCTCGACGCGGAAGTTTACATACTTGCCGCCTGTATCGGCAAGCAGCACAACCCCGTCAAAGGTCTTTCCCGTCTTGGTGGAGTAAAGCCCTTTGATTTTTACCTTTCCGTCTTTCAAAAGGGCGGCGGCAATCGCCTTTGTGAAAGTCTTTTTCCGCTGCTCAAAAAAGCGGTCATTCTTCCACATCACGAAACGGCAAGCGCGGTCGGAACAATAAAAGTTTTTCTTGCCCTCATAAACCGCCGCGCCGCAACGGGGGCAAGCGCCGATTGCTTCCCGCTGCGGGGCAAACAGCTTCGCTTTATCCTCGGAAATCGCGGAATAGGTTTTGACAAGCCCCGCTGTCATTTCTTCAATGCTGCGCATGAAATCGTCCGGGCTGTCGCTGCCCTTTGCAATCCCGGTCAGGCGCGTTTCCCACTCTGCCGTAAGCTGCGGGGAAATAAGGCTTTCGGGGAGAATGGCGGCAAGGTTATACCCGTCCTTTGTGGGGATTAGTTTTTTGCCCTTGCGCTCGGCAAAGCCCGCTGAAATGAGTTTTTCAATGATACCCGCCCGCGTCGCGGTGGTGCCTAATCCCTTGCGTTCCGCGTCCTCCGGCGTGTCCTCCTTGCCCGCGTTCTCCATAGCCGAAAGAAGCGTATCTTCGGTAAATGCTTTCGGGGGCTGCGTGTAACGCTCGGAGATCTCCGCTGATGGATTGTCAAAGGTCTGCCCCTCGGCAAGCGGCGGCAAAACCGCTTCCGGCTCGGTTTCCTCGTCCTGTTCTGCGGCTGCGGGGCGGGACAGCTTTTCAATCCCGCGCCAACCCTCGCAAAGCGTCGTCCTGCCCTTTGCGGTAAAGGCATAGCCGCCGCAAGTGAAAACCGCCGTAACCGCTTCATACTCATAGGGCGCGGCTGCGGCGCAAAGCAATTTGACGCATACAAGGGTCATTAGCTTTTTCTCACTCTCGGCAAGGGAAGAAAAACCCGTTTTCACAAACTCCGCTGTCGGCAAAATGGCGTGGTGGTCGGTTACTTTGCTGTTGTCGCAAATCCGCGCAAGGTCGGCTTGCAGTTTTATGTTCTGCATAAAGGGAAGCAGCGAACAAAGCCCGGTAATGAGTTCCTTTGTGCTGCCCTCCATATCGGAAGTGATATATTTGCTGTCGGTGCGGGGATAGGTCAAAAGCCGCTTTTCATAAAGGGCTTGCGCATAGTCAAGGGTCTGTTTTGCGGTAAATCCATACAGGCGGTTTGCTTCCCGCTGCAAGGAAGTAAGGTCAAACAGCTTCGGCGGGGCTGCGGTCTTTTTCTCTTTTTTGATAGAAGTGCAAACGGCCTGCGATTTCTCGCAAGCCGCTTTCATCTGCCGCGCCGCCGCTTCGTCGTCCTGCCGTTCGGAAAGGGCGGCAACGCCGCCAACGTCCAGCCGGACGATATGATATTTTTCCTTTTTGAAGCTGCCAATCGCATAGTCGCGGTTTACCAGCATAGCAAGGGTAGGCGTTTGCACTCTGCCGACATTTAGCGTCTTATGGTAGAGGATAGAGAAAAGGCGGGTCGCGTTGATACCGACAAGCCAATCTGCCTTTGCGCGGCAAAGCGCGGATTGATAGAGGCCGTCATAGCTGCGCCCGTCTTTAAGGTTTGAAAAGCCCTCGCGGATTGCGCTTTCTTCCATACTGCTAATCCAAAGGCGGGAAAAGGGCTTTTTGCAATTTGCCTGTTCATAGACAAAACGAAAAATGAGTTCCCCCTCGCGCCCTGCGTCGCAAGCGTTGATAATCTCCGAAACGTCGCTGCGGTGCATAAGGTCTTTGAGGATAGAAAACTGCTGCTCCTTGCCGCTGGCAACTACAAACTGCCACTCCTGCGGGACAATGGGGAGATCGCCATAGTTCCATTTTCGGTATTGCTCGTTGTAGGTCGCTGCGTCCGCAAGGCTAATCAAATGCCCGATACACCACGACACAAGGTAGCCGCTGCTCTCAAAATATCCGCTGCGCTTTTCAGTCGCGCCAAGTACGGCGGCAATCGCCGCCCCGACGCTCGGTTTCTCTGCAATTACAAGTTTCATAGATTATCGTCCTCCTGTTCGGTCTGCTCGGTTTCCAATTCCTCTAATTCTTCGTCGTCCTCGTCAAAGTCGAGATCGTCAAGGCTGCTGCCGCCTTTCGCCGCGTCCTTTTTGGGCTTCAAAATCTTAAAATAGTAGAACGCGCCGCCGCCCGCTGCGGCAACAAGCAGCACGACAAGCAGAATACCCATGCCGCCGCCTTTTTCTTCCTCCTGCGGCTGCTCGGTTTCTTCCGGCTCCGGCTCGGCTTCCTTGCCCGCGCACTCGCTCATGTTGACGCTGCAAACAGGGCAACCGGTGTTGACGCTTCCGGCAACGCATTTTTCGGTGCAACTGCAAACGGGGGCTTCGGTCTGCCCGTCCTCCATAAGGGCGGTTAAATCCGCTTCGTCCACTTGGTTAAGGAAATGGACGGTATTTTCCCCGTCCTCGGCGCGGTCAATAATGATGTAAAAATAGTTACCGCTTTTGGTAACGACGGTAATAAACTGCTTATCGCCGGACGTTTCGCCCTCTATATCGTCCACAAGGCTCATATTGCCCTCCGGCGTGAGGGGCTGCGGCTCATAGCCGCCCGTCGTTTCCTCCGGCTCGGTTATGGGGGCAGGCGGTTCCTCGCTTTCCGACCCGCCGCCCGCGTAGGCGGTAACAGAAAAGCCGCACATGACGACAAGTGCGGCAAGCAGTACGGTAATTTTTCTGAATAGCTTTTTATTCTTCATGGTCGCTGTCCTCCTGTTCTGCGGTGTAGGCTGCTTCCGGCTGCGGCAAAACGATTTCGCCGCTGGCGTATGCGGAGAGGAACGCGGCAAGCTGCGTCCCGTCAAGGTGTACCGCCTTTACCATCTGCACGATCTGCGCGTTTTCCTCCTCGATTTTCTGCGCTTCAAGGTCTTTCAGCTTCTTTTGGTATTCAAGGACTTTTGCCCTCGTTTTCTCAATGTCCCTTTCGATACGGTCAAGTCTGCTGTTTGCCATAAAAAATGCTCCTTTCAAATCAGTTGTAATTTAGCCGCCCGTAGGCATAAAAATGGGATTGCCAATAGCTTGTATTCAGCTTTGAATATTGAATAGGGTCGCCACAATGCAGCATGACAGGGTTTCCGTTCCCGTCCTCGCCAACGTAGATACCCACATGAGATACGCCCGGCGTGTCGTATGTACCCGTAAAGAATACCAAATCTCCCGGCTGCGGACTGGAAACGCGGCTTGAAATGTTGTAAAGCCCCTGCGCTCCAAGTCTGCCTGTATTGTATAGGCCGCTGTTCGTCAATACATAGCTGACAAAACCGCTGCAATCAAAAGAGGTTTCCGGGCTGCTGCCGCCCCAAACATAGGGAAAACCGACGTATTGATCTGCTTCCTCAATGAGCCGCGCAAACTTTTCATCGGAATTAAGCAGCGCGTCGGGTACTTCGTAATCGGCGGGCGGGTTTTCATAGTATTTTGAGATATAGCCGGATTGCGGGAACAGGTCGGGACGGTTGCCCAGCGACGACATATACAGGGCGTACAAGGATAGCTGTTCCTCACCCATGATGTAAACGGGGACGTGGGAGAGGTCAAAGTTTTCCAAATCCACATGGAGAATGTAATAGTTGTACGGCACTTCGACGGTATAGGGATTGCCCTCGCTGTCCGTCCGCGTTTCGGTACGGTAGCGCACCTGTACTTCTTCCTCGACGGTCAAGATATACTGTTTTTCAAAGAGCATTTCTAAAGTGCTTTGCGCTTCATCAAGGGTAAATACGCCCTCATGCAGCGCGGAGAGAATAGAAATCAGCACATAGGGGTCATGCTCGATCTCGTCTGCGTTCACCCGGTATTCGTCATAGCCGGGGTATTCGCGCTCGATATTATTCAGCATATCTTGTAACTCGGCTTCCATAGCGGCATACGCGCTTTCTGCGCCTAAAATATCCGCGTCCTCGGAGAGATAGGACGACGCGATCAAGCCGCTGCCGCTGTTGCCGCCAAAGAGGGAACAAGAGGACAGCCCGCCGAAAAGCAGCAGCACGATAAAGGCAATCCCGCCCACCAGCAGACAGCCTTTCCAATGCCGGACGACAAAGAACGTCGCCCGTTTGGTTTCCTGCGCGGTTTTCTTTGCCGCCTTTGCGGTGGCTTCGGCGGTCTTTTTCGCCTTGCCGCCCGCTTTCAGCGTTTTTGCGTATTGCTTTTTAATGCGCTGCTTCTGCCAAAAACGGGAAACGGGGTTAGAGTGCGCAAGGGTGGGGTTATCGCGCAACGCCTTTTGATAGAGGAAATCGGCGTTTGCCTTTACTGCCTTTCTCTCGGCTGCCGCCGCTGCCCGGTAGGGTTTCAGCTTATGGCTGCGTATGCCGCGCTTTGCTGCCCGCGCCGCCATGCCGCCCGCTTTCTCGCCCGCAAGCTCTACCCGGTGGCCGCTTTCCACACCGACGTTTTCTTTCTCTACCTCGTAGATTTTCCCATGTACGGTGCTATTTAACTCCTGCGCCGGACGGGATAAGGGGTTATGACGCAACTTGCCGTTTGGGGGCTTATCCGTCTTTTCAAAGGAAAGGCGCGTCTTTGCTTTGCCTTTGGCTTCGTCAAAAACGCGCTCTTTCTTGATTTTGGTTTGCTTGGGGATAGCCGCCCGCGCTGCGTCGAAACGGTCTGCCGCCTTATCGGATTTACGGATTGCTTTTTGCAGTTCCGGCGTTGCCCGTTCCGCTTCGGAAAACTGTAAGCGGGACGTATGGGTTTTTAGCTGCACCCCGTCAAATGCCTTTTTCTCTGCGTTTTTTGATAAATGACGGTCAACCTCTGTAACCATACGCTGCGCGGCCTTTTCTGCTGTCGCCGCTGCGGGGGCTGAAAAGTTTTCCTCCTGCGGCCTGTCGCTGATACTCGACGTTTCGCCCGTTGCGGTATTTTCCGCAACCGCCCCGTCGCGGGTCATTTTCTGCGTTACCTTGTCGGGGGCTTTTAACTCCTTGCTCAATCTTTATCACCTCCAATCCGCTGTTTTGCAAGGGTGCAATAGTCGGGGTTTAACTCAATGCCGATATAGCGGCGGTCAAGCTGCTTTGCCACCATACCCGTTGTGCCGCTGCCTAAAAATGGGTCAAGGACAATCCCGCCGACGGGACAGCCCGCCAAAATGCACGTTTCCGCAAGTTTGGGCGGGAACGCTGCGAAATGCCCGCCGCGATAGGCAACATTGTTGATCTGCCACACGTTGCGGCGGCTGCGGACGGGGGAAATCATCTCGTCGGTGTATGCGCCCTTTTTACGGGGTTGGTTGATTTTCTGCGGCTGATTTTGCCCCGGAACAGTTGCGGCGTATTTGTTGCCTTTCCCTCTGC
>ULWB01061989.1_pt1 | contig 17767 bp, 17 predicted proteins | sample 1959891 | NCBI WGS metagenome assembly ULWB01 (sample SAMEA4835799, study PRJEB28245) | human gut metagenome | biome: gut microbiome; material: fecal sample | place: Denmark | collected 2008 | reverse complement strand
GTTCATCTCTTGTGAAGAGATAGACCACATGAACAGCATGCAAGTGCCGAGGGAAAACGGAATGACAAACATACGGTTGAAAAACGTAATGGATTGCGATTCAAAATCCCATATATTTTGGAAACATCCACATAACAACTTGTCTAACAAGAAAATGCAAAGACAAGTTGGAGTAATAAAAGTACCCCTTTGAGAAAGATGGACGAAACGCCTCAATGGTATGTCTTGCGCGACCTAAGCCGTCCCAACTCCAAGCTATCGGCTTTTGATAAATTGACGGGAAAAGGAATAAAATGTTTCACACCGTTAGTCAGAAAAGTTGTGACGCAGGGTGGAAAACAAGAATGGAAAGATGTGCCCTACATGCGTGACTTGCTTTTCGCCCACAGCACACACGACGTGCTCGACCCGTTCATGGCACCCGGCCTCAGATTGCAATACCGTTACGTGCATGGTGGCTTCAAGGAACCCATGACCGTACGCGAAGCCGACATGGACTGTTTCATCCGTGCCGTGTCCTCCTCCATCTCTTCCAAATACTACCGTCCCGAAGAAATCACCCCGGCCATGCGCAACCGCAGAATACGCATCATCGGCGGTCCGCTCCACGGCTACGAAGGCAGCCTCGTCACAGTACGTGGCACTACCGTGAAACGCCTGTTAGTGGAACTGCCTATGTTGTTGGCAGCCGCCGTGGAGGTAGAACCGGAATTCATACAGCTTCTGTAAGCGAAGATTTCCGCAATAATGTTTTTACGCCACACTTCATTTTTGTACCTTTGCTATTGCACATCCGAACGTTTCGCCTTGTGCGGCCTGTCCGTGGTGAAAATCGGAATCAACTTTGACATGGAACGGCATACGCTGAAAGATTGGGTGATTGGATAAACCGCCGATGACACGTGCTTTCCGAATGGGGAGCAAAAGATTTCACCTTAACCTATTGAATGATAGATTATAGTAACATTTTCGTAAGCTTCAAAAGTGAAAGGATTGTGAAGGATTTTTTATAACAGAATTCACCTTAATATGCTGATATACAAAAAGTATGAAGGATGCGAACCCTTTTCCCGACAAAACTCCTTGTAGAGGAAGAAAGAGGCATGTTTGTCCGGAATCCAAAGAATAAGTGAAACATTGTAGCCTTACTTTGCTCGTTCGCAAAGTAAGGTAATAAATCTATACTCATCAAATGAAAAAGGATATGAAAATAGCCGTAGCCGGAACCGGTTACGTAGGGCTTAGTATCGCCACACTCCTAAGCCAACACCATCAAGTAACGGCCGTGGATGTCATCCCCGAAAAGGTGGACCTGATCAACCGACGTAAGTCACCCATTCAGGACGAATACATCGAGAAGTATCTGGCCGAAAAGGAACTGAACCTGACAGCCACGCTCGACGGAGCCAAAGCCTACGCCGGTGCGGACTTCGTGGTCATCGCCGCACCGACAAACTACGACCCGGTGAAGAACTACTTCGATACCAGCCATGTGGAAGAAGTAATAGAGTTAGTGAAGGAAGTCAATCCCCATGCAATAATGGTCATTAAAAGTACCATTCCCGTGGGGTATACGGAAAGCGTGCGCAAGAAGTTGGGTACGAAAAACGTCATCTTCTCGCCCGAATTCCTGCGCGAGAGCAAAGCCCTGTATGACAACCTCTACCCTAGCCGCATCATCGTGGGCCGTCCCGAAGGGGATGCCCGGTTGGACGAGGCCGCACATGATTTTGCAGCCCTCCTGCAAGAAGGAGCCATCAAGGAAGACATCGACACGCTGTTCATGGGCCTGACCGAAGCCGAGGCCGTGAAACTCTTCGCCAACACCTACCTGGCCTTGAGGGTCTCCTACTTCAACGAACTGGACACGTATGCCGAGATGAAGGGTCTGGACACGAAAGCCATCATCAACGGCGTAAGCCTTGACCCACGCATCGGAAGCCATTACAACAACCCTTCGTTCGGTTACGGCGGCTACTGCCTGCCCAAGGACACCAAGCAACTGTTGGCCAATTATCAGGATGTTCCGGAAAACCTCATCCAAGCCATCGTGGAAAGCAATAAAACCCGTAAGGATTTCATTGCCGACCGCGTACTGCACACGGCCGGTTACTACGACTACTACAACCGTGGGGACTTCAACCCGTCCGAAGAGCGGAAGTGTGTCATCGGCGTGTACCGCCTGACGATGAAGTCGAACTCGGACAACTTCCGCCAGTCGAGCATCCAGGGCGTGATGAAGCGCATCAAGGCCAAAGGTGCGGAGGTCATCATCTACGAACCCACGCTAGAAGACGGCAGCACGTTCTTCGGCAGCAAGGTGGTGAATGACTTGGATGCTTTCAAGAGCCAAAGCCAAGCGATTATTGCCAACCGGTATGATGCTTGTTTGGATGATGTGGAGGAAAAGGTTTATACGAGGGATATTTTCAGGAGGGACTAAACTTTTTAATTAGAAATAACTTTAAACAAGCTTAATATAATCGTTTATGGCGAACCGAAAAGGAACAAATAGACCCGTTGAAAAAGCAAGACTTGTATTGGAAAAAGAACAGTTCCTATCGCAACTTTCTGAGAGGATAGAAATTGGCAAAAAGCTACCTTTAATAAAAGCTTCTGTTCCCAATATTCCTGATGCGTATAGAGAATATGGCTATATGACAAGGAAAGCAAGAACAGAACCGACAGAAGAACAAGAAAAATGGATTTCAGAGTTCAAGCAATGGACTGATTATAACAGTGAGCTATTAAAACAAGCATTTGACATCCCCAACAATGAATACCAACGTGATTACATCAACAGTGGCCAATACCTGATTTCCATAGGAAATGAAAATCTCGTTCAAGAATATCAGGACGAACTTAAAAGTAAAATCGAATATTTGGAAACCCTGGTTCTGAAAATCCCATTATTACCCACTCTCACCGTACAAGTAGAGAGGACTGAAAAGAAAAGTTTCCATCCAGATTCAAAACGCGTTTTCATTGTACACGGACACGACACGGCCATAAGGTCACAAGTCGAATTGTTTATCAAGACCTTGGGATACACTCCCGTTGTCCTTTTCAAACAGCCCAATGCCGGATGTACCATCATTGAGAAAATCGAACGTGAAGCCAATGATTTGGCCTTTGCCATAATCCTATACACAGCATGTGATTTAGGAAATGACAAATTGCATGCCAATGAACATCTGAATCCCCGCGCCCGGCAAAATGTGGTTTTTGAACACGGTTATATGTGTGCCTTGTTAGGGCGACAAAACGTATGCGCCTTGGTGGATTCTGATGTAGAATTTCCCGGCGACATGTCCGGCATCGTATATGTGTCGTTTGACGACAAGGGAGCATGGCAGATTGCTGTCGCCAAAGAAATGAAAGCAGCCGGGCTTGATGTGGATTTGAACAAGTTGGCATGATCGATAAACTTAATTTCAAACCGTAAGCATCCCAAATTAGCAAATCCCAATATTTACGACTGTAACCAAGAGAGTTGAACTGCTTTAGCCATGAACTTATCTAATTCACAAAAGAAAATCGTCTCAAATGTAGCATGGTCTTTAGGAGGCAAGGCCGTCAATATGGCGAGTGCGCTTTTCGTCGGAATATTGGTCGCCAGATATCTCGGCCCGGAAAGTTATGGTCTCATGAACTATGTAATTAGTTATGTAGCCATTTTCTCCATTATTGCGACATTCGGCATGGACAACATCGAAATACGTGAGCTGTCCCGGCAGAATGACAAAAAGGATGCCATCATGGGGACATGTTTTTGCTTGAGAATGTTTTTTGCTACAATAGCTTATATCGTCATTGCCATATCTTTGTTCTACTTCCAAACAGACAAGTTTACCTCCCTGATGGTGTTAGCTTATGGACTGACCCTGTTCACCGGTACAGGGAATCTGTTACGTAACTATTTCACATCCATAGTCCAAAACAAATATATTGTAAAATCCGAAATGTACCGTACATTCGTCGGTGCAGGAATCAAAATCCTGTTGCTTTGGATTAAAGCACCTTTGGAATACTTTATTTATGCACAAATATTTGATACGGCATTGGTTGCAAGCGGATATTACCTTAGTTATAAATCCACTGTCGGTTCCATCCGAAAATGGCATTTCGACAAGACTTTAGTGCCTTTTATCCTAAAAGAATCATTTCCCCTCGTCCTATCCGGTGCCGCTGTCATCATTTACCAACGCATAGACCAAGTCATGATTGGTGACATGATAAACAAAACTGAAGTCGGTTATTTCGCCACAGCCGGAAAGTTCGTAGACTTGATTGTGTTCCTCCCTATGGTTTTGGTGCAGACTGTCACCCCGATGTTGGTAAGGGAGAAAGAAAACAAGCCGGAAACATACGAAGTTAAAAAGAAGACATTCGTAAGCATTACCACATGGACGGCTATCATCATGTCCGTAATGGTATCATCGCTCTCTTATTGGCTCATCACATACACATACGGCATCCAGTACGCTCCAGCCATCCCTGTTTTGCAAATCATGGCGTTCAAGGCTGTAGGAATGGCGTTGTCATCTGCCGGAGGACAAATCATCATCATGGAACACATACAAAAATGGGCCTTCATACGAAATATATTAGGTTGTATCCTATGTGTGTTGCTAAACTATTTCCTAATTCCCCAATATGGAATCATCGGTTCCTCATACGTCACAATAATCACGGTATTGTTCACCGGATGCTTCGCAAACCTGTTGATTCCCACCTACCACAACGTCATGAAGCTACAACTCTATGCCATATTATTAGGTTGGAAAGAATTACGTTATTTTAAAAGAATGATAAGAAAATGAAAAGTTATATCGGATATTCCACAAACTCCGACATCAGATATAAAGCCACGTCTGGAGGAATAGGAACTACCATTATCAAATGGTTATTCGACAACAAACTTATTGGCACATCCATATCTTTCGAGTTTGACCCTATTACACTAAGATATGTTCCTAAAATAATTCACTCATTTGACGAATACCAAATTTGTGGCTCAATTTATCAAGAAATAGATTTAATCGGGTTTGTCAAATCTCACCAAAATGAGATAAAGGGAACACTTCGCTTTACCTTGCCAAACCAAGGCCATAAAATCAATTTGTGAAAGATATGGTCACAAAGTATTCATAATCGGGTTAACTTGCTCTTCGCAACAAACACTTGATGCGACCAAGTATTTATTAAAACGAATCAATATAAAAGAACAAAATGTCTGCCATATCCAATATAGAGGAAACGGATGGCCAAGCGGAATCACAATAAAGACGAAAGTCAACAAAAAGACCTTCATAGCCAATAACGCTTCCATTTGGAATAGAATCTTCCATTCACGCCTATTTATTCGTCCAAAATGTTTCATGTGCAAAGACACATTAAACCAACATAGTGATATCGCACTCGCAGATCCATGGCTAAAAGAATATATATCATCAGAAAAAATCGGCATGACTTTAGCCACTTGCTTCTCTGAGACTGGAAATCGCATCCTAACTCAAGCCCAAAATGATAACTATATTCATGCAAATGAGATCTCTTGGCAGCAAGTTATATTATCCCAAAAATCCACATTGGACAGAAAAGAAAGTTATAGACACCACCCTGACAGAATAAAGTTCTTTCGCCAACTTTGTACAAAACGTTGGTATAGATTTTTAGTGCTTGACATAGGCTTATTGTCGTTCCATTGCAAAATTAAAAATTGCTTTGAGAAGACAATGCTTTTAAAAGAAAAACGAAAATAAAACATTAAGAATATATCAACTAAGAATAATCCTATGCAAACAAAGAAAACAAGGATAAGATGGATTGACAATGCCCGCGGAATTTGTGTTTTCTGTGTTTTATTGGCACACTGCAAATTAGAACACACTTATCTACAAATGATTTACACGCCATTCTTTTTGGCCCTATTTTTTTTCTTGTCTGGATATTTGTTCAATTGCCACAAGGACATCAAAACGGATATTTTGAAATTGGTAAGAAACTTAATCATTCCATATTTCCTCTTGTGTTTCCTGCTTGCCTTCATAGGCCTCGATAACTGGAAGGCATTACTCAATGGCAATTACGACATCATCAGCAATCGAATACTCAGGATTGTATATGGTTATGACTTGTGGTTCGTTTCATGTATTATTATGGTGCAATTGTATTTCATTTTGCTCCACCATATTTACATGAAAAACTTAAAAAGCAAAATTGCAACAGCAATAATACTGCTGCCTTCAGTTTATCTGATAAGAAACACTGTATCATATACCTGCCCTTACTATTGCGACATAGCTCTTTTTGCATTGGCTTACTTTATCGTAGGAAATATAACGAAAGAATTCACTGATGGCAAAGCCATACAAATAAGCAGGAAAACAGGGATTTCCTTACTTATATTATATATCTGTGTAGATTTTGCCTTACAGCTAAACACAAACATGGAATTTCATTTTGCATACAATTATTACAACGCCCCCTTGCTATTCATCATTCTGTCACTTATTGGAATAATTGCCATTTGTGCTATTTCATGCTTATACCCTTGTTCTTTTTTTGAAAGGCAAGGAAAGAATTCATTAGCTTTTTTTGCCTTTAATGGAAAGGCTTTGGCTATAACAATGCTTCTGTTCAGGCATTTTGAATTTTTAAATGGAAGCCAATGGATTTATCCTATTCTATTATGTACTGTACAATCATTTATCTTACTCGGAATATCATCCCTCATCAACAAATACGCCCCTTTCCTAGTAGGTAAAAAGAAAATATAAAAAATCATAACAACATAAACAATGAAAATATTACTTTTAAACCAACCTGTATACAACCGAGGTGACGAAGCTGCACACAGAAGCCTTATCCGCACACTCAATAAGAATGTACCCAATGCCTCTGTCATGATTTTGCTTGAGAACGTGAAAGAAGGAACTATCAAACAAATCAAAGTAGATAACCCACAAAACAAATATATCAACATTAACACCAATAAAGGATATCGCAAAAGCCGCATATTTTCTGCTTGTTCGGGCATGATGTTCTGGAGTCGTATTATTCCCAGTAACCGGAAACTAATACAATACATACAAGAAGCAGACATAGTGCTTTGCGCCCCTGGGGGAATCTGCCTAGGCGGATTTTATAATTGGTCGCACTTGTATAACATGATGTTATGCAAGCATTACAATAAGCCCGTCATTTACTACTCACGCTCAATAGGACCATTTAACCCTCGAAACATATTACAACATATCTTCTGCACAAGAGCAAAAGAAATACTTAAAAAGATGGACTTCTTGTCATTGAGAGATGCCCGAAGCATGGATTTGGCAAACAAACTTGACATAAAATACATAAAATCCATTGATTCCGCCTTTTTAGACACGCCCGATGCCACATTACCTGACAGTGTCAGGACAGACTTAGGCAAACAAAAATATATCGTGTTTGTACCCAACCAACTAACATGGCATCCGTCATTCACAAACATGCCACAGGACGTTATTGACAAATGTTACCTAAAAATGATTGACATCATAATCCAAAAGACCAACTATAACATCGTCATGCTCCCACAGCTTTATAATGCAGGAAAAAAGAACGATTACCTATACTTCAAGAGGTTAAAGAAAGAAACGGAAAATCCATCACGAATCATAGTATTTCCGGACACATACAGTTCTGACATCCAACAAAATATAATTAAGGATGCCCAAATGATAATAGGTACACGTTACCACTCTATCGTGTTCGGTATCAACAACCGTATTCCTGTAATCGCATTAAGTTACGAACATAAGATAGCAGGCATGTTGGAAATCTTAGGCATAAAAGGACGTTCATTTGAATTCAATACGGAAGCTTCCATACACAAGTTTGATTTCGCCAAATTTGAACAGGTAATCACCGGTAACCAACCTTCGAGAAAAAATTTGAAAGAATACGCAGACCATGCACATGCCATAGCCATGTCTTGTTTCTCAGAAGCGTCACAACTTTTACAATAATTATCAATATGCCTGTCGTTGTTGCTTTTTCTATATTTCATGTTATTCTTTTTATATTGGTTTCTTGCTACAGGAAAGATAAAGCATGCCTTCGTTATATAATGTTCATATGGATGCTTTCATCCATATTTTCCATTATATTCTATACAGCCTCGCAAGAATATAATAAGATTACAATAATTCCATACATCTTTTTCGCCACATGCCTTGCTATTTCAATCATTCCATTTGGATATATCGATGATAGATATTCCACGATTACGATAAGAAACAAGTTCTTTTTTGAAAGAATAATCTTATTTTTCTGTTTAATCTCCATCATACCTTTTTTTGAAAACGCCATCCATCTGGTAAAAACATTTAGTTTTGACAATTCGGACGCACTCGCGACATTGTATGCAGACAAAATGGAAGGCGATTTCAACAAGCAAAAAGTAGTGAACTGGTATTCCCCCGTTGGAAAAATTTGCAATTCATTGAATCTTAAGTTCCAATATTGCTCCCTTTTTTTATTATTCCTTTATCTCGGATATGGAAAAATCAACAAATATAAATTAGGGGGACTTTTAATGGGATGCGTCAACCCGGTATTATACACACTATCGCTCTCTGGACGATCTGCCGTAGTCTTCACCTCATTGAATGCCATATTTACATACCTGATGTTCCGGAATTATATTAAGAACAGGAATTACATAAAAAGAATAAAGGCAATAGCAATAGGCATCTTTTCCATTTTCATATTATTGTTCTCCATCATGACATTTGCCCGTTACAGCATGAGCGAAGGTGCACAAACCGTGTCCTTGTTAGGATGGATTTCCTTATATGCCGGAGAAGGCACGCTTAATTTTAACCAGAACATGTGGCATACGCAAGCTTTCACCGAAGGGGATAACTGCTTTGCTTTCATTAAATATATTTTAGGCATGGACACTTTTACGGACTTTTTGGAACGCCGAGATTACTGGGGACCTAAAATGGGAATATCTCCCAGTAGATTCTATACCTTTGTTGGTGACATGTACTCAGATTTTGGATATTTTATCATCCCGTTCCTGCTGACCCTCTCATTCATTCTGAAAAAAGCAATATTTAAAAAACATATTATCGCATCTAACAAGCTCTATATTCTCTATGTTTGGGGTATGCTATGCATTACGGGATTTACATGCTTTACATACAAGACTTTTAGTAATAGTTTAGACTTATTTACCGGGTTCCTCATTATCTGGCTAATCAATTCATCTATTGGGCTAAAGAACAAAAATGATATATTCATTACCCCACAATACTTTATCAAATAAAATTATGGCAAACAAAAAAGCAAGAGTCATAGCTTATTACTTACCCCAGTTTCATCCGACTCCTGAGAACGACAAATTTTGGGGTAAGGGCTTTACGGAATGGACAAACGTTGGAAGAGCCCAACCGCTTTTCCGTGGACACTACCAACCCCGTGTTCCTGCCGACTTAGGATATTACGACTTACGAATGCCTGAAATCCGAGAACAACAAGCCGAGTTAGCACGCGAGGCCGGTATAGAAGGATTCTGTTATTGGCATTATTGGTTCGGGGGAGGAAAAGAATTGTTGGAACGCCCTTTTAACGAAGTCGTGGAAAGCGGCAAGCCTGATTTTCCTTTTTGCCTAGGATGGGCAAACCATACATGGTCCACCCGGACTTGGACCTCATCAAAAACGGGATACAAAGAAACCATCATTGTTGAAATGACCTACCCCGGAGACGAAGACCATATTTCACATTTCTATAAATATTTGAATGCCTTTAAAGACAAACGTTATATCAAAGTAGATGGCAAGCTTTTGTTTGTCGTATTTGCCCCTCGGGACTTTGTGGACTTCCCACATTTCAAAGATTTATGGAATAAGTTGGCTGAAAAAGAAGGACTGAAAGGTTTCCATTTCGTTGGACTGACAGAAAATTTCAGGCTACATACGTCAGACGGTAAAATAAGGAACGTGTTTTCCCCAAAAGATGCCTCTGGGGATTATTATAACCATATTTTATCGTTAGGCTTTGATGCGGTAAACTCACGTGGAGGAAATGGCGCACAAGCAAAATCCGACTCACCGTTGATTTATTATTTAAAACGGTTCATACAGACCAAGCTACACATTGACTATGTATTACATATTGATTATGCTAAAATCATAAGAAACTATTATGTAGAAAACGACAAAATGGAAAACATATATCCAACCATTATCCCGAATTTTGACCGTAGCCCACGTTCAGGAAAGAAGACAAATAACATCTGGCACGGTTCTACTCCGAAACTATTTGGGAAAATGGTCGAGCAAGCACTTGACTTAATAAAGGACAAACAAGACGAGCACAAGATTTTGTTCTTACAGAGTTGGAACGAATGGGGAGAAGGAAATTACATGGAACCGGATTTAAAATTCGGCCATGGTTACATTGATATTTTGGGAAAACTCGTAAAATAGAACCTATGGTGACCTTAAAAGAACTCAGGCAAGACTTTCAAGCTTGGTGCAAATGGAAAAATATTCCCTCCGGAACAACCTCATTCTTACTTCTGTTCTTCAAATATGCGGAATACAGAAGGCTCATTGATTTCAGATTAAAATCCGGGGGACTCGGATGGATGAGAATATTCACATACCCCACAGCCTACCATTTAAACTTATATATAGTTTGCAAAAAAAATAAAAACGGGGGGGGTGTTGGAGGGGGATTGAGAATAATGCACGGTTTCAGCACTATGATTCTTGTGAAAGAAATGGGCATGAACTGCATGGTTAACCAACAAGTCACGATAGGATGGGCAAATGGAGGAATCCCTACTATCGGGAACAACGTATGGATTGCAGCCGGAGCAAAAGTACTCGGCCCCATAACAATTGGGGACGATGTCATAATCGGTGCAAATGCAGTAGTCGTAAAGGACGTGCCGAGCCATAGCATCGTTGCCGGTGTGCCTGCAAAAATAATCAAACGGAGGAATCACACAAACGAGCCTTGGGTATTAGTAGATTAAAAGCAATTTTACTCTTTTTATGCCCTTTAAAGATACAATATAACAGGAAACAAACAATGAACGGAATAATTATTATCGGTTGGATAAACAAAGACAAACCTGCAGATTGCGGGGAAACAATGAAGAACCAACTGATGATACACAAGTTGGAAGAACTGGGAGTGAAGTGCAGATGTGTAGACTTCAAGAACTGGAAAAGGCATCCTTGGGTGTTTTTACAGCTGATTTGGAATTTGGTAATACATAAAAAAGACACCATCATATTCTCGACCAGTACGGTAAACGTGTACCCGATGATGAAGTTGATGAAAAAAGTGAAATGGAAACAACCCACGATTCATTGGGTTATAGGCGGAACTCTCGGTGAAAAAGTCAAAAACGGCATATTTGATAAAGACATAATCGGTTATATAGACTGGACAATCGTTGAGAGTAATCTAATGGTACAGCAACTGACCGATTGCGGCGTAAAAAATGTTTTTCAACTTCCAAACTTTAAACCTATCACTTATTACCCCAACATAAAGGAACGTATAAATGAATGGAAAAAGGAAATAACACGCCCGTTACGTTTCGTATTTCTTAGCAGAATTATGAAAGAAAAAGGTTGCGATTACATTATAGAAGCAGCCCGACAACTCAATGCTACGGGATTTAAAGACAAATATACCATAGACTTTTATGGAAAAATCGCTGAAACCTACAAGACTGACTTTTTTCAAAAAATAGAACCCTTACAAAACGTGAACTACCGAGGTTTCCTTAACCTGCAAAACGAAAACGGTTATGACAAGTTATCCCAATACGACCTGATGTTGTTCCCGACCTATTGGAAAGGCGAAGGTTTCGCAGGGGTATTTATTGATGCATTTATAAGCGGTATCCCTATGATTGTCACAGATTGGGCACACAACAAACAGTTTATGACCGAGGGAGAAACCGCTCTTTTCATTCCGGTACATAACATCCCTGCATTATGCGACAAAATGAAAAAGTGTATTGAAGGATGCTATGACATAGGAAAGATGGCCTTGAAGTGCCAACAAAACGCAGAAACCTATGACGTAAATAAGGTAATAACAAAAGAACTGCTCAAAAAGCTCAATTTGGTATAAATGACGAACATTCCAAAACGATAATTATCCAAAATCATAAAAACAAACGTATATGATTAAGATTTCAAAAGCGGCTACAAATATTCAGCCATCCTTGACTAGGAAATTATTCAATATGGCCAAGGAATATGAAGATGTGATAGACTTCACCTTAGGAGACCCCGACATTCCGACTCCAACCCCAATCAAAGAAGCCGGATGCAAAGCTATTATGGAAAACAAGACGCGTTACTCACAAAACGCAGGCCTGATTGACTTACGCCAAGCCATCGCAAATTACATATTCAAGAAAGAACAACTGACATATTCTCCAGAAAATGAAATATTGGTAAGTGTCGGTGCTATGGAAGGCCTATACCTCTCATTGTTAGCTACTATCGACCCTGGAGATGAAGTTATAATACCTGCCCCTTATTATGTGAATTATAAACAGATGGTTGAGATGTGTGGCGGCGTACCGGTTATCGTGGAAGACTATGACCACATCAAAGAATTCAAATGTTCCGTGAATAAAATCAAGGAAGCGATAACCCCCAAAACGGTAGCAATCATACTCAATACACCTTGTAACCCCACGGGCAAAATATTCAGCCAAGAATTCATCTCCCAAATTGCAGAAGTTTCAAAAGAAAAAAATCTTATGGTGATTACCGATGAAGTATATAAAAGTCTGGTATATAATGGGAATATGCGTCCCAAAAGCATAGCATCGCTCCCTGATATGAAAGAACGGACAATTTTTATTAACAGTCTTTCTAAAGAGTTTTGTATGACAGGATGGCGTATAGGGTATGTGGCGGCCAACCGGAAAATAATCACCGCTATGACCAAATTGCAAGAGAACGTAGCCGCCTGTGCTCCACTGCCATCACAATATGCGGCAATAGAGGCATTGCGCACAGATATCGATTACTCCACGGAAATGGCTACCGTTTTCAAGAACAGGAGAGACGTTTTGATGGAAACGTTGAGCCGGACAAAGAAAATAAAACCTGCAACAGTCGATGCCACTTTCTACGCGATGATTGATATCAGCAAGACAGACATGAAATCAGAAGAATTCGCGTATGAATTACTCAAAAGAAAACAAGTGGCAGTGGTTCCGGGAATAGCATACGGAAAGATTTGTGATGACTTCATACGTATTGCATTTACATTAGATGAATCCAAAATACGTGAAGGCATGAATAGACTGGTTACGTTTGTTGAAGAATTAAATTAAACGAGACATGAAAAAGTGGTTCAAAACCTTATGTGAAGATGTGATAACATTTATATCACCATACATAAAAAACGATGAAACTTGGATTAGGTTTACTTATTTCCTAAGCCATCACAGAAGTGTTAATCTCAAAACTCCTAAAAGGTTCAACGACAAATTGCAATGGCTTTTGTTGAACTATCACGATTGGTCATACACCGACATGGTAGACAAATATAGAGTAAAACCAATCGTTGCAAAAATCATTGGGGAGAATCATATCATACCTACTTACGGGGCATGGGATAGTTTTGACAAGATTGATTTTGATTCCTTACCAGACCAGTTTGTACTCAAATGCAATCACGATTCGGGGGGTCTTGTGATATGTACAGACAAATCAAAATTAGACAAGTATGCCGCCAGAAAGAAAATCATGAAAAGCCTAAAGAAAAACTTCTATTATAGGACACGTGAATATGCTTACAAGAATGTCAAACCGGTTGTTCTTGCAGAGAAATACATGGTAGATGATACAGGATGGCAGTTAAAGGATTATAAAGTTTTCTGTTTCAATGGGGAACCAACCTACATAGAAGTGGACTATGACCGATTTGTGGGACATAAGCTCAATGTGTATGATTTGAATTGGAATTTTGTGGACTTCTACATGACTTCTAAAAATGACCCGAACGCAAACATTAAAAAGCCTGCAAAATTTGACAGCATGATAGAAATGGCTCGCAAATTGGCAAAGGGCACTCCTTTTGTTCGTGTCGACTTTTACATAGACCAGAATGATGAAATATTCTTTGGTGAAATGACATACACTCCCGGAACCGGACATATACACTTCACCCCAGACGATTGGGATTTTAAATTGGGGGAACTTCTTGTCTTGCCAGAAAAAAACGTATAAGCCAATGGAGGTATTTCCAACAAAAACTCCTTATTAGGCATGTTTTGTCCACATACTTTAATATGGATATACAACATTTTGCAAATGCTACAATTAACACAAAGACTAATGAAGAAAATCCTCGCCGTCGCCTCTATCGGAGGCCATTGGGTACAACTCCTCCGCATTGCCCGTCCTTTAGAAGAACGCTATGAAGTGGTGTACATGTCAACCCACCCTAAATGTAAATCCATGGTCGGCACTTGCCGGTTTCATACCATGATGGATTTCAGCCGTTGGAATGCTTGGAAAATGTTACCGGCTTCCTTCAATATTTTGGGGATTTTGCTCAAAGAACGCCCCACTGCCATCGTCACAACAGGTGCGGCTCCGGGACTGCTTACCATTATTTTAGGCAGAATGACCAGAACTAAGACCATCTGGATTGACTCTGTAGCCAATGTACAAACCATGAGTGCTTGTGGAAAATTAGCACGTAAATTCGCAACCCACGTGTACACCCAATGGCCGGGTCTTGCTTCTGCACAGGTGCATTATGCCGGAAACATCTTTGGTGATTAAAGGCAAAACCGCCCGTTGCTCCCCCGTTCTTTGACTTATTGTTACTTTAATATTTCCCGATTATGATATTTTGCACTATCGGTACTCAGGCCCCATTCGACCGTTTCGTGAAAATCATTGATGAAGTGGCCGCGCATTTGGATGAGGAAATCATCGCGCAAGTGTACAAAAGTGAATATGTGGCTCAAAACATCCGTACCATAGAATTTTTACCGCCCGATGAGTTTAACAAACTATTCAGCAAGGCACGCCTCATTGTGGCCCATGCCGGTATGGGTACTATTATTTCCGCCATGCGCCAACACAAGCCTATTATAATCTTTCCACGCATAGCCGCATGGGGTGAACATCGCAACGAGCATCAGTTGGCCACAGCCCAGAAGATGAAAGAACTCGGCTATGTGTACGTGGCAACCGACGCAAAAGAACTAAAAGAGTTGTTGACAACCCGGAATCTAAGACCCTTGCATGATTTGGGAGATATTGCAAGCAAAAGTCTGATAGATGAATTATGCAAGGTCATAGGATAGTATGACTCGCCCCCACAGTCATCTTCGCGATTATCAAAAGTACATCAAAACGCATGTACTTGAAGCTTGGAAATCGCACAAAAGCATCATGCTCCAGATGCCAACAGGTACGGGAAAAACCCATCTGTTGGCATCCATCATTTATGACAGCCTGAAAGAGGATGGGAAACGGTGTGTCTGGATTGTGGCACACCGCCGCGAACTGGTGGAGCAGATTGAGGAAACCATGGAACGATACGGCATCCCAAGCATCCCGAAGGAAGACGGAAGGGTAAGGGCCATGTCCATCCAATGGCTGTCGCGTCATCTCGCTGACTTTCACGAATCCCCAAACCTTATCGTCATTGACGAGGCTCACCATGCACTGGCTAAAACGTATAAGGAGTTGTGGCTACGTCATCCTGAGGCAAAAAAATTGGGCTTGACGGCTACCCCTTGCCGGATGAGCCGTAGGGGATTCACGGACTTGTTTGACGAACTGGTTACTTCGGACAGCATTGCCGATTTTATCCGGCAAGGATGGCTGTCAGCCTTCGACTACGTATCCATCCGTCCGGGCAGCAAATCCCAACAATTGATAGAAAACTTGTCAAAACGTGGGGCAGACGGTGATTTCCAAACGAAAGAAATGAACGAGGTGCTGAACCGCAAACCCTGTATCGAACAGCTGTACGAAAGCGTACGGCAATATGCCGATGGAAAGAAAGGCATCGTGTATGCTATCTGCATCAGCCATGCACGGAGTATTGCCGGTTTCTACCGGCAGCGTGGAATAAACAGCGTGGCGATTGACAGTAAGACTTCTACACGGCAACGTAAACAACTTATAGAAAATTTCAAACGGGGCAAGATACAAGTATTGGTGAATGTGGATGTATTCTGCGAGGGTTTCGACTGCCCGGACGTGGAGTTCATACAGATGGCCCGCCCTACCCTTTCGTTGGCCAAATACTTACAACAAGTAGGGCGCGGACTGCGGAAAGCAACGGGTAAAGACACTTGCATGCTGATAGATAACGTGGGTCTGTACCGCCTGTTCGGACTGCCCACGGCCTACCGGGACTGGAAGGCCATGTTTGAAGGACGGTTGGCCGGAAAAGGCTACCGTACAACTTGTAAGAAAACGGAATACTTGGCTGCAAAGCAAGAAAAAGCCCCAACGGGATGCTCCAATGAGCCGCTCGAAATCGTCATGTCGCATGAAATATTATGGGATTACCTGAACAAAAGCAAGTCTCCCACGGACAATAATACTCCACTACAGGAAAAACTAAAACCGTTCAAAGACCGCCAAAACGGTCTCTGGGGATTAAAATGCGGGCAGACCATCACCGCAAAAGCACAATATTCCACTTTGTTCGACGTAAAAGATAATCTTGCTGCCGTACAGTTCGAGGACTGCCGCACAGCTATCGTAGACAAGAACGGAAGAATACGGATGAAAACCGACAGGTACAAGCGTATGAAATTCTTGCCGGACGACATCGTGGCCGTAACAGACCGGAATGACAAAACGTCCTACATAGATTTAAGGTGCAACCAATACTACCCGGACAAGCCGATTGTAATGAAATTCGGCCAAATAGAAATACTCCAAGTAGGCCGCATGTTCTACAGCCGTACGAAGCATGCCTATGTGAACCGTTCGGGCATCGACCGGCACGATTTTTTTTCAAGGGGCTTCTATCTGCTCATTTACGATCCTTTCATCACTCCCGAATTTAAATATGTAGAAAGCACGGAAGACTCCTTGAACAAGGACTATGTTTGCATATTGGAAAATGACAAGGATAGCTATTATCGGTTTTGCGGAAAACTGCCAGACGGAAGCATCGTGATTGCCGACGGAGAAGGAAGATACTACCATGCAGAAGCCGGTAAAGAAAAACGGTATATCGCCTGCATGACTCCCGAGACGCAAACGGAGAACTTCAAGGCTGCTGTATCAAAGCTGATGTCCGAAGCAAGGGAATGTGCCGCCCAAAAGCAAGCGGACAAACAACGTACGCAAGAAAAGAAACAGAAAGAACGGTTGGCCACCTTACAAAACGCTGTGCCGTTCAAGTCCGGACTGAAATGGGGACTGAAATCGGGCGAGCGTATCATCGTACCACCCATCTACCGCCGTATCCAAAAGCCGATAGGCAACTATTGCGCAATGGAAGAAAACCCGAACCAGTGGGGTATCATCATGTTGGACGGGAAAGTCGTGGTAGAGGCCCGATATATAAACGTGGAAATAAAAGACAACGGAACGGCCAACCTGACAATCATACCGGGAAAGACAAAAACCATAAAATTATAGCATTTTCCTTTGGTATTACTTTGATTTCTTACGATAAATCCGTTCCTTTGTATTGGCATAAACCCTAAAACAAGATTCTTATGGGCAAGTTAAAG
>ULWB01015617.1_pt1 | contig 18240 bp, 14 predicted proteins | sample 1959891 | NCBI WGS metagenome assembly ULWB01 (sample SAMEA4835799, study PRJEB28245) | human gut metagenome | biome: gut microbiome; material: fecal sample | place: Denmark | collected 2008 | reverse complement strand
GTTGAGTCTCCCAATTCTGTGCCGAAACTCTTAGCTATTTTTTCGGCGAGATAGCGCGATTGGCGGCAGGCAAAAAATTTGAGTTTGTGAATCGCCATGTTGGGAATATTTTGCGTTATGCTTTAGCGTTACAAAGGTAGTTTTTTTCAGCTAATTGAGGATTGTTAAACGGAACTTTTTTCATTGCAATGATCGATTTTCAAAACGAAACGGAACACTGAGGTTCTATTTTTTTTATTCGTTCGGGGCTGCTGCTGTCAGACAGTTACCGATGAAATCGAGGATTGCCTCCCGTCCCTGCCGCTTCTCGGAGGAGGTGCGAAACATCGGGGGTAGCTCTTCCCACTCTGTGAGTAGGGTGCGGCGGTAGCGTGCGATGTTCGATTCGGTCTGGTTGGAGGAGAGCTTGTCGCACTTGGTAAAGACAATGCCGAATGGAATGCCGTGTTCGCCCAGCAGGGTGATAAAATCCAGATCGATCTTTTGGGGTTCAAGTCTCGAGTCAACCAAGACAAATAGAAAATGCATCTGTTCGCGTTGGAGTACGTAGTCGAGAATCAGCTTTGAGAACTCGCGGCGTTCGCTTTTCGATACACGTGCGTAACCGTATCCCGGCAGATCGACCAGGTACCAGCTGTTATTGATCAAAAAATGGTTGATCAGTTTGGTCTTTCCCGGGGTGGAGGAGACCTTGGCCAGGGTGGGCGAATCGGTCAGCATGTTGATCAGGGAGGATTTCCCGACATTCGAGCGGCCGATAAAGGCAAACTCGAGCCGATTGTCGGCTGGACATTGCGAGAGCTTTTGGCTGCTGCAGCGAAATACGGCGGAGGTGATGTTCATGCCTGAAACTTTTATGCTGGGGTGGATGCGTTGTGTATCGCTGCAAAGATAGTGTTTTTGTGTCGATTGGCTATCAAGTGGACATGTTCGCTCCCTGTAGGAGCTACGTCGGGTAAGTTCTGGGTTGCGGAGCACATTGCATGGAAACCAGTGGGTGTGAGGTGGCCTTGGGCTCGCGTTACTTGCTGTGGGCGCACAGTTTGCGTGGCACGAGGCGGGAAGTCAAGCGGTGGAGGAGAGGGTACATAGAGAAGCGGAGGGAGAGAAGCGTGGGTAAAGAGATGAGGGGAAAGAATTGAGGTAGTGAGAAAGGAGGGGCTAACAGCGAGAAGGAGGAGAGTGGGGAAAGTGCTGTTGAGGGCAGAGCAATGGCTGATGGGGTACCGGATCGGGGCCTTATACACAGAAAATATCGGAAGCTTATTTGGGTACCGAATCGTAAACATGATGAATAAAATTCTATCTTTGTATGTCGTGTGGCTCTATTTGGAGAGCGACATTGAACGTAAAATTGAACAATTAATTAAAACAAATCGGAATATGGCAACTATAGAAACCGTTTATTTGGGTGGCCTACGGACCGAAGCAACCCATGTGCAGTCCGGTACGAAACTCGTCACCGACGCTCCTGTTGATAACCACGGTAAAGGCGAATCTTTCTCGCCGACCGATCTGGTGGCTACCGCTTTGGGCAGCTGCATGATGACGCTGATGGGTATTGCCGGTCAGACTCATGATATCGATGTAGATGGAACCCGGTTGAGTATTACGAAGGTGATGGCTGCTGATCCCCGTCGTATCGGTGAGATCAAAATTGATGTACGTTTCCCGAAAAATTACGAGCCTAAACAGCGTAAAATTTTGGAAAATGCCGCTTTGACCTGCCCTGTCTCCAAAACATTGGGGGCCGATTGCAAGCAGACCATCAACTTTATTTATGCCGAGTAGCCGGGAGCGAAAGGCCGTAATTTTGTAACGCTGTTCAGAACCATGATTGAAACAAAAGTATCCAAAGGTATTATCAGCACCTATTTCGAAAAGCTGGAGAAGAATCTGAATCTTGATGTGGCTATTGTCGGAGGCGGCCCCTCAGGTATCGTGGCGGCCTATTATCTGGCAAAAGCCGGTCTGAAGGTGGCTCAGTTCGACCGCAAGCTGTCGCCCGGTGGCGGCATGTGGGGTGGCGCGATGATGTTTAACCAGATCGTGATCCAGCAGGAGGCGATCGATATTGTCAAAGAGTTCGGGATCAATTATGCTCCCTGTGATGAGGGCCTCTATGTAATGGATTCCGTTGAGAGTACATCTGCACTGTTGTATCGTGCCGTGCACGAGGGTGCAACCATCTTCAACTGCTATTCGGTTGAGGATGTGATCTTCAAGAACAATGTCGTAAGCGGTGTCGTTGTCAACTGGACGCCGGTGTTGCGTGAAGGTCTGCATGTCGATCCGTTGAATATTTTGGCCAAAGTGGTTGTTGATGGCACCGGACATGATAGCGAAATTGCCGCTACAGTTGCCCGTAAAAATGGCATCAAGTTGGCAACCGAAACCGGTGGCGTAATCGGCGAACGCTCGTTGGATGTAGCTGCCGGAGAGGATGAAGTGGTCAAAGGGACCAAAGAGATCTATCCCGGTCTTTATGTTTGCGGTATGGCCGCTTCAGCCGTTTCGGGAACCCCGCGTATGGGACCGATCTTCGGCGGTATGCTGATGTCGGGTAAGAAGGTCGCCGACGAAATTATTGCCAAGCTGAAAAAATAAAAGCCTTTTCGTGCGGGGGCTTTTGCTGGGTATTATGGACTGTGTGCGGAGGATGAGCCGCCAGCGGACCTGATGGGATAAGTGGTCTTTTGAGGTGACTCCGCGGGATGTTTCACAATGCCCCCAAGAGAAGGTCTATAATTGAGAGAGGGAGAGTATGTTCACACTCTCCCTCTTTTTTTTGTGTATAAAAAATCCTTTGATTGTAATTCAGAAGAATAAGCATATGGAAGGTGGTGAGCGAATCTGCTATTTCAGGCTGTAACCTCCATTGGTATGATGTGTCACTGGGGACTGGAAAGCTATGGGCCGTTTCTGTTCGTGGAGTTTTTCTGCTTGCGGAGTTTATCCTGTTTGTAGACTTTCCCTGTGCGCGGTACTTTCCCTGTGTGTGAGACTCCTGCTTGTGGAGTCTTCCTGCTGGCGGAGGCTTTCGGTTTGTGAACTTTTTCTGCTCGCGGAATTTTCCCTATGAGTGAGTCCTCCTGTTCGTGGAAATTTCCTGCTTACGGAGGTTTTCTGGTTTATGAACTTTCCCTGCTCACGGAACTTTTCTTGTTTGTGAGCTATCCTGCTTGTGGAATTCACCTGCTCAGGTTTTCTGCTTAGAATCTTTCACCGATTGTGTTGTGCCTCCGATTCTGGCTCTTTACACTTTCTATGGCCTATTGTATCGTCTCGTATCTTTTTACACAGATATTTGCAGCCCTTAACTTCGTTCTTGTATGGCGTCCGTCACATGATAGCATAAGAGATAATTCCAACGAAGAAGGAGAAATGGCCGCCGCCCTCCCTCGATACAGGGAAACAAAAAAAGAAGAGGCGTTCCGAAAGGAATGCCTCTTCGGGGTATTGTTTCGCAAAATCTTAGGTGAAACCTAATTATTTGATTTTGCTGGTGTACTCGATCAGCTCGAGAACTTTGTTAGAGTAACCCCACTCGTTGTCGTACCAAGAAACAACTTTTACGAAACGAGGAGTCAGCTGAATACCAGCTTTTGCGTCGAAGATAGAGGTGCGGGGATCGCCCAAGAAGTCTGAAGAAACAACAGCGTCCTCGGTGTAACCCAGGATACCTTTCAGTTCGCCTTCAGAAGCCTCTTTCATGGCAGCGCAAATCTCATCGTAGGTAACGTCTTTGGCCAAGGTGCAGGTCAAGTCAACTACTGATACGTCCAGGGTAGGAACACGCAGTGACATGCCGGTCAGTTTACCGTTCAGTGAAGGAATAACTTTACCTACAGCTTTAGCAGCACCGGTTGAAGATGGGATGATGTTGCCAGAAGCTGCACGGCCACCACGCCAGTCTTTCATAGAAGGACCGTCAACAGTTTTCTGAGTAGCGGTGGTTGAGTGTACGGTGGTCATCAAGCCTTCTACCATACCGAATTTGTCGTTCAGAACTTTGGCGATAGGAGCCAAGCAGTTGGTGGTGCAAGATGCATTCGAAATGATCGACTGTCCAGCGTAAGTGGTGTGGTTAACACCCATTACGAACATCGGGGTGTCGTCTTTCGAAGGTGCAGACATTACAACACGTTTTGCACCAGCTTTCAAGTGAGCCTCAGCCTTCTCCTTGGTCAGGAACAGACCGGTTGACTCTACTACGTACTCAGCACCAACTTCGTCCCATTTCAGGTTTGCAGGGTCTTTCTCTGCAGTTACGCGGATCGAGTGGCCATTGACAACCAAGTTGCCATCTTTAACCTCGATTGTACCGTTGAACTGACCGTGCATGGTGTCATAACGCAGCATGTAAGCCATGTAGTCAACGCTGATCAGGTCATTGATGCCGACGATCTCTACATCGTTTTTGCTCATAGCGGCACGGAACACCAAACGTCCGATACGGCCGAAACCGTTGATACCGATTTTAATCTTTGACATAACTGTTTAATATTAAGGTTGTTTAACTTGTTCTTTCGATACTTCGACTGCAAAAGTACATAAAAATCGAAAACCCTGCAAAAAAAGGAAATTAAATTTTTTTATTAAAGGCTGTCTTTCTTTGCGGTGGCGTAATTCAGTGGCGGTCAGCGGATAGGTCGAGACCACTGCAAGCCTTGGCCCGTTTGGCCATGGACGAGGCAAAGACAAACTCGTTAAGCTCGCGATTGTCCGCATGCAGAATGTCATGTTTGGTCCCTTCCCACCACTTCTCACCTTTATATATAAAGAGTACGTGTTCGCCGATCTCCAGCACCGAGTTCATGTCGTGCGTATTGATGATCGTCGTGATGTTGTACTCTTCGGTGATCTCCTTGATCAGGTTGTCGATCACCACCGAGGTCATCGGGTCGAGTCCCGAGTTCGGCTCGTCGCAGAAGAGGTATTTGGGATTCAGGACAATGGCACGGGCGATGGCTACACGTTTGATCATACCCCCGCTCAGCTCGGCCGGGTAGAGGTGGTTCACATCGTGCAGATTGACCCGCTGCAGACAGAAGTTGACCCGATCGGCCTTTTCAGATGCACTCTGGTTGGTGAACAGGTCCAGCGGCAGGCGGACATTCTCTTCGACCGTCGAAGAGTCGAGCAGGGCTCCCCCCTGGAAGATCATGCCGATCTGTTGGCGGATCGCCTTCCGCTCCTTGAACGAGAGCGTCGTGTAACAGATGTCGTCATAAAAAATTTTACCGCTGTCGATCGTATGCAGGCCGACCAGTGATTTAAGCAATACCGTTTTCCCCGATCCGCTCTGTCCGATGATCAGGTTGGTCTTTCCGGTTTCGAAGGTGGCTGAAATGTCTTTCAGCACGGTGCGCCCTTCGAACGATTTGGTGATATGTTCGGCTCGAATCATCTTAGGTAAGCATGATTTGGGTGAGGATCAGGTTGAAGATCAGAATAACAATGCTGCTCACCACCACGGCTCGGGTGCTGGCACGTCCCACCTCCAAGGAGTTGCCGTTGGCATAGTAGCCGAAAAAGCCTGAAATGGAGGTGATGATAAAGGCAAATACCGACGACTTGACCAGCGAGTAGGTGATGTAGAACGGTTTGAAATCGTAACGGATACCGGTGAGGTAGGCCTCCGGGTTGACCGCGCCGGTCAGAACCGAGATTAAGTAGCCGCCGGCAATACCGATTCCCATACTCATAATGGTCAGGAAGGGGAAGAAGATGACCGTAGCGATGATTTTGGGCAGAATCAGGTAGCTCGACGAGTTGACACCCATAATCTCCAGAGCATCGATCTGTTCGGTGATGCGCATGGTGCCGATCTCCGAAGCGATGTTTGATCCCACCTTGCCGGCCAGAATCAGGGCAACGACTGTCGAGGAGAATTCGAGCAACATCGATTCGCGGGTTGCATAGCCGATCAGGTATTGTGGGATAAAGGGCGATTCGAGGTTGAGGGCCATTTGGATGGCGATGACGGCGCCCATGAAGACCGAGATGATCGCTACGATGCCAATTGAGTTGAGCCCCAGACTGGCCATCTCGACCAAAACGCGTTTGCGATAGATCGAGAACTTCTCCGGACGGGAAAAGGTCTTGCTCATCAACATGAAGTAGCGTCCGATCAGTTCGAAAAAGTTTTTCATCCGCCTCTGTTTATATTGTCTTGTTCGTGTGGAAGATGTTCAATTATCGTTCCTTTTTTGATTCGTGTTGTCTCTGAGCCCCTGGCCCCCTGGGGCATTCCCTCAGCCGGGACTTTTGTGCTTGTGTACTCCAAGGCTTTAGTTCAGAGTCTCGGCAGTTCGGTGCCTCAGCGCTTCAGTGTTGCAGGGTCTCGGCATGCTGCACCACGTTTTTATGAGTATTGAGTATCCTGGTATGCGGGTCTTCTGTCTATACCTTAGACTCTGCTGTGCTGTGGAGAAAATTTTGCGCGGACAGATGTCCCCTCTCGTTGCCGTTACGGAACAAAATATCGGTTCTGTGTGCCCCCCTATGGATCAGGCATGCAAGGGAAAACAGTCAGCTCTCATCTTCTGGTTCTCCAGCCCCCACCGGTTTATTTGCTCTCTTTACGCTCTTTGACCTCTTCGTATTCGACGTACTCACCGACCTCTCCACTGACCTGCTTTTCAATAATGCGGGTCTGTTCGATCGTAACCTTGCCTTCGGGTCGGCGCCGAGGCTCCTCACGGTTGGTCCCGCTTCCCCAGGTATAGGTTCGGAAGAAGGGATTTCCCCCCTGCTCAAACTCCTTTTGTTTTCGGACCAGCCAACGACGCAGCAGCAGTCGTCCCAATAGCCCCGCCAAATAGAAGCCAATGATGAGAAAAAGAATGAAACTCAATATAGTGTCCATGGTTTTGTCTGGTAAATGCGGCCCTCTCGCACAAGAAAACCGATTGCAACGCCTTACGTTGGGCGCCGGAGAATGGCTCCTCGATGGAGCCTCTTCCCTAAGTTGCAAAGGTAACGGTTTTCCGCTAAAACGCAACGAGCCGCGGTGCTTTCCTCCCTCCCGATACGAATGGTTGCGAAGTTTTGCCTATTATTTTGTATTCAACGGGATAAACCCTATCTTTGTTGTTCGTTTCAAAACTTATTTAAGCCATGGAATTGACCAAGTTGACCGCAATATCTCCGATCGACGGCCGCTATCGCGACAAGTGCGAAGCTCTGGCCGACTATTTCTCAGAATATGCTCTGATTCGCTACCGGGTATTGGTGGAGGTGGAGTATTTCATCGCGCTGTGTGAACTGCCGTTACCTCAGCTCAAAGGGGTGGACAAAGCCGCTTTGGAGTCCTTGCGCGATGTTTACCGCCATTTTACCGAAGCTGACGCCCTGCGGGTCAAAGAGATCGAACGGACAACCAACCATGATGTCAAAGCCGTCGAGTATCTGCTCAAAGAGAAGATGGATAAACTCGGCCTGCATCCCTACAAAGAGTTCATCCACTTCGGACTGACCTCGCAGGATATCAACAATACCTCCATTCCCTACAGCCTCAAAGAGGCGTTGATTGAGGTGTACCATCCGATGCTCGACGAGTTGATCGCTAAACTCCAGTCGATGGCCGATGAGTGGCGCGATATTCCATTGCTGGCCCATACACACGGACAGCCTGCCTCCCCAACCCGTCTGGGCAAGGAGATCGAGGTGTTTGTGGACCGTCTGAACAAACAGGTGGCCATGTTGCGTACCCTCAAGGCTCCGGCCAAATTCGGCGGTGCGACCGGTAACTTCAATGCCCATTCGGTTGCCTATCCGCAGGTGGATTGGATCAGCTTTGCCAACCATTTTGTCAATGAGGTGCTGGGACTGGACCGCTCGCAGGTAACCACTCAGATCGAACATTACGATAATCTGGCGGCTATTTTCGACAACCTGCGTCGTATCAACACAATTTTGATCGACTTGTGCCGGGATATTTGGTCGTATGTCTCGATGGAGTATTTCAAACAGAAGATCAAAGCCGGTGAGGTGGGTTCGTCGGCCATGCCGCACAAGGTCAACCCGATCGACTTTGAGAATGCAGAGGGCAACCTCGGTATTGCCAATGCCATTTTTGGCCATCTCTCGACCAAATTGCCAATTTCGCGTCTGCAGCGTGACCTGACGGATTCGACCGTGCTGCGTAACGTTGGGGTGCCGATGGCCCATACGATTGTATCGTTCCAGTCGATCCTCAAAGGTTTGAATAAACTGATCGTCAACAAAGAGAAGATCCTTGGGGATTTGGAACACAACTGGGCGGTAGTAGCCGAGGGTATCCAGACCATCTTGCGTCGCGAGAGCTATCCGAACCCCTATGAGGCGCTCAAAGCGCTTACCCGCACCAACAAGGCGATTACCCACGAAGATATTACCCATTTTATCGACGGACTGGATGTGTCGGAATCGGTTAAAGAGGAGTTGCGTCGTTTGACTCCACAGACCTATACCGGCATCTGCACCTATTAACGGTCGGTTCAGGAGATAGATCACAGCGAGCGACAAAATATTTTGTCGCTCGCTGTCGTTATATGGACTCGACAAGATGGGGATTGGAAGCTGGTTGTGCCGGATCGCCTGCGAAAGATGCAATCTCTGGGCGAAATTTGGTGGCCTATTGCGCTTGCAGCGGAGACAGTGACAACGATTTGCGAGGATCGGATGTGGTCGTCGGTAATGTGAATTGTTTTGTCGGATTGTCACTATGGAGTCGAGTCCCGTTTGGAACGAAATGTGTAGGCATTCAATTGGGGCAGATTGGTCCGGTGACTGAGCATGAATTTTGCAGCGGTGGAGAGGAGGGTCCTCAAGTTGGAAGTTATAATGTTAACTGTTGAGGAGGTGTAGAGTGGTTGCACGGGCTCGCTTGTTGGAGTAGGTGCGCCTATCCGATAAAAAAGTGCTCCTGAAATGTGATTTGTCGAAATTATGTGTATATTGCTCCCGGAATCAGGTCGGTTGACCTCGTGAACCGAAGGCTTTGGAATGGGCCGAGTGTATTGTTGTTCATTCCTTATGCTCCCAGTGACCCGAAGAGTGGGCATTGCCTGTTGAAAGATCGCTCTACGATGGGGCACGAGCAGCAGGGCAAACGTGAGCGATCGCGTCCAAATGTGCCGCAGTTGGCGCCAGGGAGAGAGGAGGGTCAGACTTCAGATGCAGAGGGGAGGCTCCTCTTTGCAGGCATGAGGGACACAGCAGGAAGCGGTGGTGAACGTATGATCGGTCAAGGGGCTATATAGGGTTCTTGAGGCATAGCATTAATCGTCGAGGAATATGCGCGGTGAAGACCGACTGAAACAGAAAAGAATGATTTTTTAGAATCAGCATAAACGAAAGTATTGTTTTATACCTTAAAATGACACAAAGATGAAAAAGTACAAATGCGAGGTTTGCGGATATGTATATGATCCGGCCGTAGGCGATCCAGATAACGGAATTGCACCTGGTACACCGTTTGAAGAGCTGCCCGATGATTGGGTTTGCCCGCTGTGCCAAGAGGGTAAAGAGGTTTTCGAGCCGATCGACTAATTCGTTATATCAGTTTTTTCAAGGGGGCATGCTTCCAGCGGAGGTATGCCCCCTCTGTTTTGTCAAAACCCATTGTTCCGAGGAAGTTGGATCGGGTGAATAACGTGGTAATCGACCCCGTGAAGTATGTTTTTTTGTAAGAAAATGCGAGATGGGGGCTCTATGATCAACTTAGGCAGGAAATTTGTTATGGAACAGGTTCAAGAGAGGTCGTTTAAAAGAACTTCCAAAGTAATACTCTAATTTTATATTAAACGCTATGAAAAATTTACTTCTTTTGATGGCTACTAGCCTGTTCGGTTTGTCTGTATCTGCACAAACTGTTACCATCGTGATTCCCGATTCTGATTATGTTTCTCATCGCGCTGAGCGTGTTCAGGCTCGTGATGCACGCAATGCGGCCGATGTTAAAATGATGGATTCGGTAGTTATGTCCAAAGGGTTCGTGTTTACTCCGGATCAGTTCCAGCAGATGCCTGCGGGAGTGCCGCACATGATCTACAACCCCAATTTCAAATTGACGATCAAACCGTCGTATGTGGATATCGATCTGCCGTACATCCAGAACAATGATGGTTTCGCTCCTATCGTGACCACCCTGAATGCCATTATGCCTCAGGTGAGCCAGTATTCGGCTGTTCAGACTAAAGATGGTTGGACGGTTACCTTCAAAACCGATGCCATGACCGAATATACCTATACCTTTACCCTGACTATCACCTCGATTACGCAGGAGGGTGTACTGACGATCGAGACCGATCAGTTTAATCCTGTTACCTATCAGGGTACTGTTACCAAACTGTACTAATAAGCTTTTTAGGAATGAAAATAGATGGATGGTGTCTGTCGGTAGTGATGTTGTTGACGGGTAGTGCGCTGTTTGCTCAGCAACCCGAAAACATCACCCCTTCGGCAACGCTCTCCGACCCAAGCTCGCGCCGTCAGGCGCGAGCTTGGGTTAGAGCCCAACGTGATGCCCGTTATGCGGCCCAGCAAGATTCGTTGATCGCCTCCAAAAATTACCAGTTCTTGCCGATCAGCGTCTATGAACTGCCGGGTGGCAGCCAGCAGATGGTCAATAATATCTACTATTATTTGGCTCTCTTCCCGGATGGACATCTTGAGGTGCATCTGCCCACCTTGTGGGGCTATCTGAATACCTATGTCGAGGTGCTCAATTTCGACGCCGAGCAGGTGCAGGATTATCAGGCCAACAAAACCCAAGTGGGGTGGAACATTACGTTCAATGCTCAAAATCCGGAGGATGGAACAACTTTTCGGTTCGGGATCTATCTGACCACCGCAACCGGAGAGGTGATCATGACCATGGCGCTCCCCGGACATGCGATGAAGTATGTCGGCTCACTGGCGGCCAATGAACCGCCCAAAACGTCAACACGCCGAAATAAATAGCCGATTGGGATCAACCTTTTGTCGCTTGGGGTACGTGTTGCGTTGTGGAATGTTGCATTGACTTGCCTTGCGCAGATTGATGTCGAGAGCGTGGCTTGGGCCTCTATAGCGCCCTCGAAACAGAAAAACTCTCCGTCTTAATCCATATCCTTTGTGCAGCAGCCTGCCGGACTTCCGGCAGGCTGCTATTGTTGTGTATAGGGATGTGGCAGGTGTCGGTGCAAGGTGGAGAAAAGGCGAGGCGAGGGATAGACGAGCCTGCTGGATCAGATATCACAGAGTTGATTTTGGGTGGGTGCAGGCGTGTTTACGGGAAATTATCCGGCGAATCAGTGGGGTAGATGGATACCCACTTTGGCGAGCAGTTCGTCGATGGTGTCGTTGAGCTGTTGGCTGGTGTGTGAATAGTAGATCACCCCTCCGAAGATCAACGTGATGATTAATGTGCGAACCGCAGCGTCGAGGAAGAAGTTACCCAGATAGGGAATCACCATCGAGAGCCCGATCATGGCTGCCGTGAGCAGAACTACCCAAATATCCTTAGGAGCAAAGGGTTGAAGCCGGAAAAACTTCCAAACAAAAGCCATGCGGATCAGGTTATAGACCACCACCGTGATCATGGTGGCGATGGCTGCGCCGTTCATTCCCAGGGAGGGAATCAATGCGGCGTTGGTGCCGACAGTAAGTCCAACCAGCAGGATCGAGAAGGTGAAATCGTACCGGTAACGTTTGCTGGTGATGAGGATGACTCCCGTCAGTCCGGCGTACATTTCGAATACACGCCCAAGTCCCAAAAACAGAAAGACGTAACGGCCTGCCGAATAGGAGTCCGGCATCAGCGAGAAGATGTTGTCGAGGTTGATCCAGATCGCCAAAAAGAAAAAGCACCCGACGATCAGGTTCATTTGGGACATCTCCCGGTGAATATATTGCATCCCTTTCATGTCCCGCTTTTTCCAGAGATTGGTAACCACCGGAGTGGCCACCTTGATCATCGAACGGTAGGGGATTAGCATCGCACTGACCATATACATCATGATGGCGTAGATACCGCCCTGCATCAACCCCTCCATGCCGGCCAGCATGGTTTGGTCGATTACGCTGGTCAGGAAGACCGAGGCTCCACCGAGATATTGCCACAGCCCGTAAATGCCGGCAATGGCCACCAGCTTTTTGGTGCGGGAGGTGACGACTGGATGCAGGTAGGACTCCTTGAGGTAGATGGTGTAGAGCAGCAGGATCAGGGTCGGCACAAAGTAGATGATGATGTAGCCGACCATAAACTGTTCGAAATTGATTAGTCCGAGGGCGTAGAGCGAAATTTCGGCGGTAATCAGCAGCCGCAGCAGCACATCGTAAACGGCCGATGAGATGATGGTGCGGGAGAGCGCCTGCAGCCAGGCACTGTAAAAGTTATAGAAGAGTGTGGCCAATCCTAACGGGATCAGCATCAGGTAATATTCCGACAGCAGCGGCGACTCTTTTGAGAAGTAGTGCATGACCGGCTCTCGGAAGATGACAAAGAGGGCCGTAAAAAGCAGAAAACCGATTGTGATGCCTAATGCGGACCAGAAAAAGAGCCCGTTGTGTCGTTTGTCCGGTGTGCGGAAAAAGGGAAAGAACTTGACAACGGTCGAGTTGATTCCTAAGGCGGAGAACTGGGCATACATCACCGCCAATGAGACGAGGATGCTGGTCAGACCGACCTGCTCCTCGCTCAAAAAGTTCGGGAACAGCAGAATTTTGTTCACATAGCCCACCACCACTCCGATGTAGGAGAGGATAGTGATAGCTATACTGTCCCGTTTGACGATGCCCATTGCATTGCGCTATTGAGGTGTACCGTTGTGTGTACTACATGCGTTCCGGAACCTCGATGCCCAACAGTGCCATAGCAGATGCCAGTGTACGTGCTACCGTGGTGGCCAACGTCAGACGCAGAGACTGTTTGGCCGGATCGCTTTCGCGAATGACCGGGAAGTCGTGGTAGTAGCTGTTGTACCCTTTGGCCAGTTCGTAGGCATAGTTCGCAATGATGGAGGGGGCGAAATTCTCTGCCGCTGCAGCAACCGTCGCCGGATAGTCGGTCAGCAGTGCAACCAGAGCCACCTCTTCGGGAACCAGCAGCGAGCCGTCGATTTTGTCGGCCGGAGCAATACCCTGAGCGGCCGCCTTACGCAGCACCGATTTGATTCGGGCATGGGTGTATTGGATGAATGGACCGGTGTTGCCGTTGAAATCGATCGATTCACGCGGATCGAACAGCATCGTCTTGCGCGGATCAACCTTCAGAATGAAATATTTCAGCGCGCCCAAACCGACCATGTGGCAGATCGCGGCAATCTCCTCTTCGCTCAGACCATCCAGTTTGCCCAGCTCCTGCGACATTTCGCGAGCCGTAGCCACCATCTCGTCGATCAGGTCGTCGGCATCAACAACGGTACCTTCTCTCGATTTCATCTTGCCTTCGGGCAGTTCGACCATGCCGTATGAAAGATGGGTGATCTGATCGGCCCATTTGTAACCCAATTTCGACAGGATCAGTTTCAACACCTGGAAGTGGTAGTTCTGCTCGTTGCCGACGACATAGATCATCGCATCGAGATTCTCCTCTTTGAAACGGGTCAACGCTGTGCCCAAATCCTGCGTAATATAGACCGACGTGCCGTCTCCACGCAACAACAACTTTTGATCGAGACCGTCGGCTGTCAGGTCAATCCACACTGAGTTATCCTCCTTGCGGAAGAAGATGCCCTTCTCGAGTCCCTCTTCAACCAGTGATTTGCCAAGCAGGTAGGTTTGCGACTCATAGTAAACCTTGTCGAAGCTGATGCCCAGCTCTTTGTAGGTCTTGTCGAAACCTTCATATACCCAGCCGTTCATCGTCTCCCAAAGGTTGTACACCTCGGGATCTTTGGCCTCCCATTTGCGCAGCATGGCCTGTGCCTGCTGCATGATCGGGGCCTCTTTCTTGGCCTCCTCTTCGCTCATGCCTTTCGCTTCGAGCTCTTTGATCTGGGCTTTGTAGGCCTTGTCGAAAGCAACATAATAGTTGCCTACCAGGTGGTCGCCTTTAATCCCGGAGCTAGCTGGAGTCTCGCCGTTTCCGAACAGCTGCCAAGCCAACATCGATTTGCAGATGTGAATTCCGCGGTCGTTGACCAGGTTGACTTTGATTACTCGGTTACCCGCAGCCTCCAGAATCTGAGAAACCGAATATCCCAACAGGTTGTTGCGAATATGACCCAAATGCAACGGTTTGTTGGTGTTGGGCGATGAGTATTCGACCATGATGGTGCGTCCAGTGGATGGAGCCTTCCCATAGTCGGAGGCTGCAACCACCTCTGCCAACCGATCTCCCCAAAACTGATTGCTCAGCGACAGGTTGAGGAAACCTTTGATGACATTATATCCTTTGATCTCGGGAACATTTTTGACCAGGGCTTCACCAATTTCGGTGGCCGTATCTTCGGGTTTTTTGTGGCTGAGTTTCAACAACGGAAAGACAACCAAAGTGTAGTCGCCTTCAAACTCCTTGCGGGTTTTCTGAATCTGGATAGCGGCAGGATCGGCCGGGCCGTACAGAGCGGTTACCGTCTCCACCGCCTTTTGCTGCAGGAAATTTTCTATATTCATGAATGATACGATTGCGATTTTGTCGTCAAAGATAGCTATTTTTGCGCGGAAGAGGAGCAACCTGCCCATTTTTTGCCTCACTGGCAATGCATAAGGCGCGTGAGGGTGCTGCTCGCTATGTAAAAAAACTCTTTTCGACTCGTGAAAATTGCTTCGATCGATCTCGGCGACAAGCCGCTCTTTTTGGCTCCGATGGAGGATGTGACCGACCCCTCGTTCCGCTTTATGTGTAAACGTTATGGGGCCGATATGGTCTATACCGAGTTTATCCCCAGTGACGGGTTGATCCGTGATGCCTCCAAAGCTCTGGCCAAACTGACGATTTTCGATTACGAACGGCCGGTGGGGATTCAATTATACGGCCATCTGATCGAACCGATGGTCGAAGCGGCTAAGATGGCGGAAGCTGCAGGACCTGATCTGATCGACATCAATTTCGGATGCCCGGTGCGCAAGATTGCTGGGCGGGGAGCCGGCAGCGGCATGATGCGTGATGTGCCCAAAATGGTCGAAATGACCCGACGCATCGTTGAGGCAGTTCATCTGCCGGTAACGGTAAAAACCCGTTTGGGTTGGGACGAGGATTCGAAAAATATTGTGGAGATTGCCGAACGGCTGCAGGATGTGGGCATTGCCGCATTGACGATTCACGGTCGGACCCGCGCTCAAATGTATCGCGGAGAGGCCGATTGGACGTTGATTGGTGAGGTGAAGCGCAATCCTCGAATGCATATCCCTATTATTGGCAATGGTGATATTGATTCACCGCAGAAGGCAGCCGAAGCCTTTGCCCGGTATGGCGTGGATGGTGTGATGATTGGTCGGGCTACATACGGTCGTCCGTGGATTTTTGCTGAAATCCGGCACTATCTCCAGACGGGCGAGCTGTTGCCACAGCCGTCGGTGCGTGAACGGGTCGAGTTGGCGAAATTGCACCTGGCCAAGTCGATCGAATTCAAAGGCGAAAAAGCGGGAGTGTTGGAGATGCGCCGCCATTTGTCGTGCTACTTCAAAGGCTTGCCCGATTTCAAAGCGACCCGGTTGAAGTTGGTGACACTTTTTGACCCTGCTGAAATTTGCGCTACATTGGATTATGTGGCGGAGCATTGGGGCGACTTCGACACCTCGGAAATGGTTCCGCAACCGCTTTCGCATGATGTGTAATCGTGCAGCGGTGTGTTCTCGGATCGCAGGGAGCATGTTGGGGAAAATGCAGTCATAAAATTGAAATCGAGTTCCCAAAAATAGGCTACCTTTGTAAAGAATGGGTGGAAGAGCGGTGCGCTGTAAAAGGTGTTTTGATCAGACTGCTCTAAAATATTGACACGCTGAAGAATAGAAAAGCCCGAATAAGAATAACGGTGTTTGGAACGTTGAAGATCAGGTGATGGGCCGAAGAGGAGAACATAACGAACCGCAGGAGTGGACGGCATTAGATGAACTGGTGTTCCGTGCTGAACAGGCCGCAGCTGAAGAGGCTGACCGGCCGGAGGGTTCGTATGTGCTGCTTGAGGATGATTCAGAGTTTTCTGGTCTTAATGGTGCATCGGGGAAACAGCGTTCAGACAGGTCCCGTAACGGGAACGATTCGGAGAGTGGTACCCGAACGAGAAGGACTGGCCGGAATGCAGATCGAGACACGAATCGTGCGGCTGATAATGAGGAGGACGACGATCAGCAACAGATCGATTCGAACGAGGATGCAGCATCGGGAAACGGTGCAGCAGAAGATGATACCGCTTCAGCAGACGATTCGCCCAAAGTCAAAGGCCCATCCTGGTTTGAACGTAACCTGGCCCAGGTGCTCTCCGGAAGTATCCTGACACGGGTCGAAGTGCGTCGGATGTATCCTTATGTGCTGTTCATCGTCGTGCTGATGTTTCTGTACATTGCCAACGGATACCATATCCAGAAGTTGCATCGACGTCATGATCGGTTAACTGAACAGGTTAAGGAGTTGCGCTCGCGTTCGTTGACGATTTCGTCGATCCGCATGACCCAAACCCGCCAGAGTGAGATCATCAAACAGCTCGAAGAGCGGGGCATTCCGCTGGAAGAGTCGCTCACTCCTCCCAAAATTATCGATAAATAGCTATGGCAGAGCCGCGTAAACCCGATATCAAAAAGAGTATTTTGGCCCGCGTGCGGTGGCTGTACATTATCTTCTTTGCCATAGGTATAGCCATTGCGGTGCGGATTGCCTACATCCAATACGGCCCCAATGGCGAGAAGTTGCGTCAAAAGGGGGAGCGCAGCATCTATGAACGGGAGGTCATCGAAGCCGATCGTGGCGATATTCTGGCTTGTGACGGACGGATCCTGGCCACATCGGTCCCAACGTATGAGGTGCGTATGGATTTTGCGGCGCAGGGGTTGGCCGATTCCATCTTCCGGCGCCATGTCGATGCATTGGCTGATTCGCTTGCCAATTTCTTTGGCGATAAAAATAAAAATGCCTACCTGATCATGCTGAACCGGGCGTACAGCAATAAACGACGCAACCGGTATCTGCAAATCGCTCCCCGTCGGGTCAACCACCTTGAGATCAAACGAATCGCACAATTTCCCATTCTGAAATTAGGCCCCAATCGGGGTGGATTCATCGCCGTACAGATCAATAAACGTCTGCTGCCCAACGGCGCATTGGCTTCACGTACGATCGGTCGGGTCAACGAAGCCGGCCGTAAATGGGGCATCGAGGGAGCTTTCGACAGTATCCTCAAGGGTAAGGATGGCAATATTCTGATGCAACGCATATCGGGTAGCTTCAAAATTCCTGTTCCCGACGCTTTGAACGAGGCGCCAAGAGATGGAATCGATGTGGTCACTACACTTGATATCGATGTGCAGGATGTGGCTGAAAATGCCCTGAGAAAACAGCTTGAATTGGGTGATGCCGATTGGGGAACGGCGGTACTGATGGAGGTCTCTACCGGTGAGATACGTGCCATCACCAATCTTACCCGCCGGGGTGAAGGCAAGTTTGTCGAGGATTTCAACTATGCGATCGGCATGAACCTGGAGCCGGGATCGACCTTTAAATCTGCCTCGCTGATGACGCTGCTCGATGATGCTGGAGCCAGTCTCGACGAGCATTTCGATACCGGAAACGGTCGGATGATGATTGGCCGTGCCCGCGTGGTCGATTCCCATGCCTGCGGTGACGTGACGCTGCGTGAGATCTTCGAACACTCCTCCAATGTGGGTTTTGCTTTGGCGGTCAATAAATACTATAAAGATCGGCCGGCACAGTTCGTGGAACATCTCTACAAAATGGGTTTGGCCATGCCGCTTGATCTGCAGATTTCGGGCGGAGCCTCTCCGGTCATTTATCGCCCCAGTGATGCACCGTGGAGCGGTGTGACACTGACCATGATGTCGTACGGATACGGCTTGCGGTTGACACCGTTGAAAACCCTCAGCTTCTACAATGCCATAGCCAATGGAGGGAAGATGGTCCGTCCGATGTTTGTCAAGGAACTCAAACAGTATGGCCAGACGTTGCGGACCTTCCTACCGGAGGTGATGGTCGAGTCGATCGGTTCGCCCGAAGTGATCAAACAGGTGCAGGATGCTCTCAAAGGGGTGGTCAACGACGGTACCGCCCGCGGGTTGAAGAACCCCTACTATTCGGTGGCCGGTAAGACAGGTACG
>ULWB01036789.1_pt1 | contig 18462 bp, 14 predicted proteins | sample 1959891 | NCBI WGS metagenome assembly ULWB01 (sample SAMEA4835799, study PRJEB28245) | human gut metagenome | biome: gut microbiome; material: fecal sample | place: Denmark | collected 2008 | reverse complement strand
CAACTAAAGGCAAACTTGCCAAGCTAGGGGCGCCTTATATCTTCCCCCTGAAGGGAGAGGTTTTACGGCGCGCTTGATAAGATTTTGAGTTCCTTCACCAAGAAATTTCCGGCATTCCTTGTCAGCCCCAAACAGTCCACGGGACTGCTTTTGGGATTGTCTGAAGCACCTTGCGTGTTCTAGGCTCTCTCCTTTCATATCGAGCGTTTTACGGTATTTTGTACGGTACTTCTCACTTTGGGCAGCAGGGAGCCGTCCAAGATACCGTAAATATGGTGCAAGTGCGCTGCATAACAAGCAATTTATGCTTCTGTTTGTCTCTGCATCATCAGAATTTGGTATGAGAAACGGTATGACCTGAGACTCGCAGGGCAGTTCACTTTTCTTCCTGTCATACCAATGGCAGGAAGCAGAGGCAGTCACTTATCGGGAAAATCTGGTCTAGGCACAGGTATACACCAAAAGAAGGCTGGCAGTCTCCAATGTATACCAGTCAGGGCAAGCCATGCGCTGTGCACACTGCTACCCTTCATGGCGCTACACCATTGCCAGAAAGAGAAAGCTTGCGTGCAGAGCGGAAGCAAGGCTCACGAAAAGGCTTTCCGCGTATCCTTGCCAGCTTCTTCCAGCCCAAACCAGTTGCATTCCCTGATGAGGGCAGGCGTTGATACAGTCCCTGCACAAAACGCAGGACAGACCAGGGTTTCCCTTGCGTATTCTGTCCATGTCCAGGGCTCCGTAACGACAAACCCTGGTGCAGGCACCACACTGTGTGCAGGCTTTTGTTATGCGCACGCGCCAGGGAGCAATTTTGCCAGCCACGCAGGCGAGAAGTCCCAGAGGGCAGAAAAGAGTGCAGTAGCATGCCTGGCCATATCTGCGGCTCCAGAAGAGGGCACAGGGAAGCAGGAACAGGCCCAGAAGGAGAGCGCAGGCCATGGCGAGAGATAATGGGGCTCCACTCAATCTGAGCGCAAAGGTGCAGGCAATGACAAGCCCAAGCATGCACAGGCGCCAGAAAAGGGGGTGCAGGCGCTTTTCCGTCTGTCTTTTCCTGTCCGCCGCCGCAGCGTCCCAGGAGCCAAAGTAGCATAGATGGCTGCACCAGGCAGGGCCAAGCAGAAGGATGGTGGCAAGGAAGAGCATCAGCATGAAGCCAGTCTCGCCCCTGTAGATTGCGCCAGCGACAATGACCCCCGGAACAGGGATGTGCAGGGAGCCAGTCATGGCAAAAAGGCCATAGCCCAGGCACGCCAGGGCAAATTGCCCGAAAAAGACCACGGAGAAGAGTCTCCAGATCAGAAGGCGCCTTTTGTGGGCAAGGGAACGATTGCCAAGCCAGTCGCAGACAAGGGCAGCCCAGAAAGCTGCCAAGAGCACCTGCAGTATAGCTGCCCCGGGCACAAGTCTTTCCGCAAGCAGCATGTACGGCATCTTGAGCCAGACGGGCAGCATGATCAAAAGGACAAGCGCAAAGGCCGTGCACTGTCTGCCACAGCTTTCGGTCTTTTTGCAAAACCAGCTCTTTCCGGGGTTGAGGGTAAGGAGCAGGGCAGTTCCCAGAGCCAGGGCAGCAACAGTGCCCAGTATGAGAACAAGTCTCAGCCATGGCGCGCCCATGGCCATGCGAATCTGCATGAACTGGTTGCAGGTCACAAACCATTCGACTGCAATGGCAAGCAGCGCGACAAAGGAGACAGGGCGCATCCAGGCCGAGCGAAACAGGGTGGCAATGCCCCAGACAATGGCGCATGCCGCAAGTCCCGCGAGCCCTGCCCTGTAGCAGTGGGCAGCAAAGAGCAGAAGGCAGGGAACAAGCAAAAGAGGGACAGCTATCTGGCAGCGAGAAGGAACAAGGGGAGGAGTTGCGGGTTCAGGACTCATGGACGGCGTTCCAGGGAACATGGCTCGATGAGGGAAGAAGACAAGGGATGCCCAAAAGGGCTATACCATTCATGGGCGCCTGCAGTCTGACAGTTGCGACAACAGGGTTTGCAAAAAGCAAGAACGTTCTCCACATCCTCAGGAGGTGTGACCGTGAGCGAGGCTTTCATCTACCATCCCATAGGCATTATTCACAGCGAGCACACGGATCCGGCCCATGGGCCAATTCAGCCCTGCTATGCCGATGGCTGTCTGGGAACAGTGGATGTCTTTGAGCAGTATACGCAGGGTCTCCAGGATCTCGATGGTTTTTCCCACATCATTCTTCTCTACCATTGTCACAGGGCAAAGCCCTGCCCCATGCTGGTGAAACCCTTTTTACAGAACGTGGAGCGCGGTCTTTTTGCCACCCGCATGCCGGGAAGGCCAAACCCAATAGGCATGAGTATTGTCCAGCTGCTCGGGCGCGAGGGCAATGTGCTGCATGTGGGCTCCATAGATGTGCTGGACGGAACTCCTCTTCTCGATATCAAGCCGTATTCGCGTCGCTTTGATCGCGTGGACAACACGAAAAACGGCTGGCAGGACGAGGTGGACGATGAAACCGCAGCCTTTCGGGGATGCAGATAGCAAGCAACAAAGGATGCGATCTGATGCCCGGGAAATGACGCGCTACGCTACATTTTGCCGGGTCAGCAACATCTTGAGCTTCTCCACGGCTGCAATGTCGGCAGGAAGCCAGGAAATCTCGTCCAGCTCTTCAGGGGCAAGCCAGCGGGCAGCCTCATGCTCCAGAAGATGGACCTCACCGCTGCGTATGCTGGCCAAAAAGCAGTGCATGGTGATGTGAAAGGTCGGATAGTCATATTCGACTGTCGTGACCAGCTCCTCGGGGACGATATCCACACGAAGCTCTTCCCTGATTTCCCTGACAATGGCCTCAGCCGGACTTTCGCCCTGCTCGACCTTTCCTCCGGGAAATTCCCAGCCGTCCTTGAAGTCTCCGTACCCGCGCTGCGTGGCCAGAATGCGCCCGTTGTGGTGTATCATGGCTGCGGACACTGTTATGTGTTTCATTGCTATTCTCCTGTGAGGTATTCGTATAGTCCCTGTTCAACCGCCTGCTGCAGTTTCCAGCGTATCTCGAAGGCCCTGCCTTTCCCGTCGCGCAGAGTGACATCGTGAGGGGCACCGCAGGCCTCTATTTCGCCCAGGAAATAAAAGCTCTTGGCCTCGTTGTCGTTCTTGTTCTTGCGCACGAAAAGATAGATTGTCGTGTCTTCATACGGATTCTGCCTTGTCATGCGCCTGGCGTCATCCGAGTCTGCCCGCCTGTTTGTCTTGGAGAGGAAGAGGAGCTCCTGCCTGGAAAGGAAGCGGTCTTCGTAGGGGATGGCGTCACTGGGCTTGTCGTAGTTGATGAATATGGGCAGGGTTTTTGTCCCGGCATGATAGAAGTAGCCGCCGATGTTTTGCGCGGGCATAAGCTTGTCCCAGTCCAGCAGCCTGCACACATCGTCGTAGGTGTAGGATGCACCCAGCGACAGCATGGTTGCCTTGTACCGTGCCGAGTAGAGCGCCTGCCAGCGCCTTTCCACGAATGTACAGAGCTCTTCGACCATATGTTTGAAGTTTGCATCCTCAAGGGCCTGCACAAAGCCCGGATCTGCCTCCCATTCTCCATTTGGAGACACTGCAATGAAGGTCATGCCCCATTGTCGCGCTCTGTCCTGCTCTGTGCGCTCAAAGTTGTTGGTCAGCATGTTTTCCACGGATTGCAGATGGGCCTGTGTGGCCTTGTAGCCACATGCAGCGGCAAGCCTGCGAACAAGGCTGGCTTTGAGATGGTGTTCTCCCTCTAGGATGGAACGCAGCACAATGGTTTCCGACAGGCGGACTGCATTTCCGAGTTTTCTGGACAGCCAGGCAATGCGCCTTGTCGCGTCCTGTGTAAGCCGGATCTGATAGTTTCGTTCGACCCTAACAAGAAAGCTGTGGTATGAGTAGCCTGTGCCTTTTTGCAAGAATTTCACTGCGTCGATTTGCCCGTGCTCCTCGTAGTCTGTCAGATCGGGCACACGGCCAAGCTTGTTTTTGAGAGCCAGATACGCTTCTCTCAGGAGCTCCATGGAACTGGTCTTTGCCCTGTCTATGGCCTGATAGATTCTTTCCCTGGCAATCCTGTCAAAATGGATGGAGGAAATGCCGGGAATGTGCCTGGATTCGACGCTTACGATGCGGCGCAGCCTGTCCTTCCTGTACGAGAGATCGCCGGAAAGGGCCACGGGGATAAGGTAGTTGTTGTCGTAGTCACCGATGAAGTCGAGGACGACCACAAAGTCCTTGCCTTCGTGCTTTCTCAGGCCGCGGCCGAGCTGCTGGACAAAAATGATGGGGCTTTGGGTTGGGCGCAGCAACAGGATCTGATTGACTTCCGGCAGATCGACGCCTTCGTTGAAAATGTCCACGGTCACCAGATAGTCGAGGCGTTCTTCCCCATTGCCAGAGGTGAGCCTGCGCACTGCCTCGTCCCTGACATCCTGACTGTCGTCTCCGGAAAGGGCAAGGGCCTTGTACCCGTTCTCGTTGAGGCTCTGAGCAATGTCCCAAGCCTTTTGTCTGCTTGATGCAAAGACAAGTCCCTTGACTCTTTCCCCGCAGTATCCGTAGTATTTCGCCTTTTCTATGATGTGTCGAATATATTCCTTTTTCTCAAGACGCATGAATTCAGACGGGGTATAAGCTCTGTATTGGCGATCTGTGTCCTGAACAGCAAGGTCACCAATTCCAAAATAATGGAAAGGACAGAGCAAATCGTTCTTCATTGCGTCCTGAAGACGGATTTCATAGACAATGTTGTAGTCGAACAGACCGTAGATGTCGAAGCCGTCCGGCCTGTCCGGACTGCCTGTCATGCCAAGCCAGAACCTGGGCTGGAAATGGGCCATGATTTTCTGATAGCTGGGCGCCCCGGCCCTGTGGACCTCGTCTATGATGATGAAATCGAAGTCCGAGACCGCAAAGTCGTTCAGTTTCCTGGCCAGGGTTTGCATGGTGGCAAAGACGTACCTTCTGTTCTCTTCATGAACAGTTCCGGACATAATGCCGTACTCGCCCTTGTCGCCGCCAAGAACACGCATGAAGGAAGACCTGGCCTGCCTTGCAATTTGTTCCCTGTGCACAACAAAGAGCACGCGTCTGGGCTGAAAGTCGCGGACGGCAAAGGCGGCAGCATAGGTTTTGCCCGTGCCTGTGGCAGAGATGAGTAGGGCGCGTTTTTGTCCCAGCTTCCACGCTTTTGCAAGGCGTTCGAGGAAGGCCTGCTGCATGGAGTTGGGAACAGGCTTTTCGCGCACAGGCATGATCTTTTCACGCAGTTTTTCAAGAGCCCGCATTTGCACAAGACGGGCTTTGTATTCCTGTTCGTAGTCCGCGAGGATATCCCTGGCTGGACGTGTTTTTTCGTGATTCCAGAGTTCGTCGAATTCCTTGAGGACGCTTCTTGCAAACTCGCCTGTGCCAAGACAGACCAGACGCGTATTCCATTCCCTGCTCAGCGAAAGGGCCCTGTCCGTCAGATTGGAACTTCCAACGATCAGCCGCAGGGTTTCGTCCCTTTCGAAGATATAGCCCTTGGTGTGAAAGCCGTCGCTGTTGTCCGGGCCTGTGCGGTAGATGCGCAGTTCTATGTTGCCGAGGCTCAAAAGCTTGTGCAGGGCTGCAGGCTGGGTGAATGACAGGTAGTCTGTGGTGAGGATGCGTCCGGGAACATTTCTTTCTTCGAGCTCCTTCAGAATCTGCAAAAGCGGTGTGATACCCCCGAGAGTGATGAAGGCCACGCTGATGGAAAAGCTCTCGCATCCGGAGAGCTCGCTTTCAAGGTCCTCGAGAACCTTGTGCTGCCCGGGAATGTTCGAAAGCAGGCTGACGCGCAAAAACTCGTCCGATGGATGTGTGGCATCCATGAAGGACGTCTTGAGACTTTCTGTCAGCTGCCTTGGGTCTTCCATGGGTCTTGTGCTCCTGTTTGGTCTTCTGCCTGGGTACGGAAAGATTCCTGTCCTGTTGCGAACAGCAAAGACCGCCCGCACCCGGGACTTGTACCAGGCGTGCGAGCGGTCTAGCAATACTTTGAAGAATGGAAGCTATCTTGCGCCCTTGGGGAAGAGCACGACACCAATGGTCTTCAGAATAATGGTAATATCCAGCAGAATGGAGATGTTCTTGATGTAGTAGAGGTCGTACTCAAGCTTGCGCAGGCTGTCTTCCACCGATGCGCCGTAGGGGTAGCAGACCTGGGCCCAGCCGGTCAGCCCCGGCTTTACAGTGTGACGCAGACCGTAATAGGGAATCTGCTTTTTCAGTTCCTGGACAAAGGTCATGCGTTCGGGCCTTGGACCTATGAAGCTCATGTCGCCCTTCAGAATGTTCCAGATCTGGGGAAGCTCGTCTATGCGCACTTTGCGGATGATGCGACCAACGCGGGTCACGCGGTCATCGTGCTCCTTGGCCCAGACAGCACCGTTTTTCTCGGCATCCGTGCGCATGGAACGGAATTTGTAGACAGTGAATTCCTTTTCGAAAAGTCCTACGCGGTCCTGCTTGTAGATGATGGGGCCCTTGGATTCCAGGCGTATGGCAAGGGCCGTGATGAGCATGATGGGCGCGGCAGGGATGAGCAGCACAATGGAAATGAGCACGTCCAAAGCTCTTTTCAGGCGGCGCAGGGAACCTCTGGTATTGAGGTTGAAGCCTTCGGTCTGCAAGAGCCACTCTTCCGTTATCTGCGAGATGGGCAGGCTCTTGACCACATGTTCGTAGAAGCTGCGGATATCGACCACCATGGCACCGTGCAGCTTGGCTTCAAGCAGGGAATGGGCAATGTCGTCGTCTATGGGCGCATCGGGCAGGAGCAATATCATGGTTGCCCCATGCTCCTTTGCGGCCTCAAGCACATTGAAGGGAGCTCCAAGGCAGGGACCTGCGTCCGGATCCATGTCCCTCTCGCCCACGTAGCCAATGATGCGGGCCTTGGGGAGTCCTTCGTTCAGAAGCTGGCGTACCTTGCCTGCCCTGTCCACACCTACGAGCAGAATGCGCAGGGGGTGGGTGAGCTCGTCTGTATTGCGGTTGTATATGTAGCGCCAGGCAAGACAGAGCAGCAGAGAGAGCAGAAAGAGCAGGCTCGTGGTTGTTCTGTCAAAGCGCCAGTGCTGAAATGCATAGGATGCCGTGGCAGAACTGATGATACCAAGCACACAGGCTACCGAGACCCTGCCTATGGTCTCCTTGAAATCCTCGTTGCCGACATTGTAGGCGTCAAGAATGTAGAAGAAGAGCAGGTAAAAGAAGATGGTAAACAGGCAGGCGCCCGTATAGTCCTTGAGGATATTGAGATCCGGCGCAATTGTCAGAAGTTCACAGGCAAGGAGTGCGATGAGTATGCACAAGAGATCCACTGCCTGCAGCAGCGCTCTGCGATAATTGCTGATCATGGTGGATAAACCCTTTGTTTCGTGGAAATGCACTGCCCCGTGTATCCGGGGCCCAGATTTGTCGAATTGTTTTCAGGCCAACGTCCGCTCAGGTAAGGTCAGGGACATGCATGTCGTCCAGGATGCCATTTGCCACCACATTGGCGTCAAACTTTTCTGCAGCAAGTTCCCTGCCACATGCACCCATCGAGACAAGAAGTTCGGGATTTGCGCAAAGCCGTTCCATGGCTTCGGCAAGAGCAGCAGGGTTCTTTAAGGGAACAAGCAGACCGTTCTTGCCGTCCTCGACCACTTCCCTGCAGCCGGGAACATCCGTCACGATACAGGGTCTTGCCATGCTCATGGCTTCCATGATGGCAGTAGGCGTGCCCTCGCGCCAGGAGGCAAGCACGATGACGTGGGCTGCCTGAACTTCGGGGCGCACATCGCTTGTTGCCCCGAGGTAGTCCACGCTTCCCTTCCAGGAAGCTATCTCTTCTTCACCTATGCTGCCCAGCCCCTGCTCTTTGGGGCCCAGGATGCGGAAGAGAGTATCTGGGTACTTTTGTCTGACTATTTTTGCAGCCTCGACAAATTCGCGAAAGCCCTTGGCTTCAAGCAGACGACCTATGCTCAGAAAAACAAGGCCATTGTCCCTGTTCGGCAGAGGCAGGGGAGCAAAATGACTGCAGTCCACCCCTGTTCCCCTGGCAAAGAGCACGCGGGCATTCTTCTTGAGGATGCCGCAGCTGGCAAAGAGCTCTGCATCGTCCCTGTTCTGGAAAAAGACACCTTCGATACCAGAGAGGGCTGTATGGTACAGAACAATGCTCAGCCTGTTGATGAGCTTCTTGAAGAGAGAATCTGCCTCAAAGGCATATCCCAGGCCGGTGATTGTCGCATAGATATGTCGAATACCGGCGCTTTTTGCCGCAAGACATCCGTAGATCACCGGCTTTATGGTGCTGGCAAAAAGCAGATCTATGCGTTCTTTTCCAAAAATCTTCTTGAGTTCAAGAAAGGTTCTGATGTCGTTTGACGGGCTCAGCCCCTTGCGATCCAGACTGTAGTGGCGCAGGTCTACGCCCAGGTCACGAATACGCTGGTTGCTTTCCGTGTCCCCATCCGGGACAAGACACAGAACGCTGTGCCCCCTTGCCTTTGCGGCAAGCATGAGCACGCGCCAGAAGAGAAAGGTAGCTCTGGCCTGATTGCCGAGTACGCAGATGCGCATGGCCTTTTCCTTTGCTGATTGTTTCTGCTTCCTCTTCCCTGAACCGGGAAGGCGGCAGAAAGAAGGGGAAATATCCTTGAGTTGCAAAAGTGAAAGAGCGCCAGGTGATGCTCTGGTATGTCCTGGAATGCGCCCTATTCCGGCAAGGTCCTACCACAAGGCAACCAAGAAGGAAACAGGGAGTCCAAGTTCTTGAAATAAGATGAAAAGTTTTTTGTCCGTTCCAGCAGATTACAAATGGGTTCTGCAATCCGTCAATCTAGCTTTTTTTGCCTGCCTGTGTCACATTCACGAAAAAGAACTGCACTCATCGCAAGTCCTCGCCAGTCTTGTCGCGCCCGCTCTGTTCAAAGGCTGTGCGCGGCAATCTGTGGCAAGGCACAAAGAGGCCTGCCGCCCTGTCAGTGACTGTCTGCGGTGCAGCACACAAGACAACAGACAATGCCCCAAAAGGGGGTTCTGAAGGAGCAGAATCATGGCTGCAAAAAACTACGAGCAACTGTGCTCACAGATGCAGGAGAAACCCGGATACTGGCTTGTGACCGGCTGCGCCGGCTTCATAGGCTCCAATCTGATTGAGCGGCTGCTCAAGCTCGGTCAGAAGGTAATTGGTCTCGACAACTTTCTGACCGGCTATCAGAAAAACCTTGATATGGTGGAAGCCCTTGTCGGTCCCGAGGCCTGGAGTCGCTTCACCTTTGTCGAGGGTGATATCCGTGACATCGATACCTGCCACAAGGTTTGCGAAAATGTGGATCATGTCCTTCACGAGGCAGCCCTGGGCTCTGTTCCCCGTTCCATTGACGATCCTCTTCTGTCCAACAGCTGCAACATCACTGGCTTTCTCAACATGCTGGTGGCTGCCCGTGACGCAGGCGTGAAGAGCTTTGTCTATGCAGCCTCTTCGTCGACCTATGGCGACAGTCCCGAGCTTCCCAAGGTGGAGGACCACATAGGACATCCCCTTTCTCCCTATGCAGTGACCAAATACGTGGATGAACTCTATGGTGACGTGTTTGCACGCTGCTACGGCTTTACCACTGTTGGCCTGCGCTACTTCAATGTCTTTGGGCAGCGTCAGGATCCCTTTGGCGCCTATGCAGCCGTCATCCCCCAGTGGTTTGCCAGCCTTTTGCGCAACGAAACAGTCTATGTCAACGGCGACGGCGAGACAAGCCGCGACTTCTGCTACATCGACAACGTTGTACAGGCCAACCTTTTGGCAAGCTTCGCGGAAGGGAAGGCACGCAACCAGATCTACAATGTGGCATTCGGAGAGAGGACAACGCTCAACGAACTCTTTGATCTCATCAAGGAGGAAGTGATGCGCCACAAGGATGTGGCAAACGCCATGCCCGTGCATCGTGACTTCAGAGCCGGCGATGTTCGCCACTCCCTGGCCAATATAGACAAGGCCAAAACACTTCTGGGCTACGAGCCGCACTTCAATGTCCGCCAGGGATTGCGTCTGGCAGGTGACTGGTACGCAGCCAATCTCTAGTTTTTTTGCCGGGGCCTGTCAGAACGCTTTGACGTTTTGGCAGGCCCTGTGTCTTTTGCGAGGAAACAGCATGGCAGCCAAGAAAATAGTGAAGTTCACCCTGATTGGCCTGTGCGCCATCGTGATTGTGGCAATCGCGGCAGTGTATCTCGCGGGACCGAGCATTTTGGAAAAGGTCCTTGCCAGAGCCAATGAGATTTCCCAGAAATCCACAGGCAAGGCCCTGACCTTTGCCAAGCAGCCGGTTATTTCCATAATCCCCCTTGGGGTGCGTTTTGAGGGTGTCCGCTGGGGAGACGACAAGTCGGACTTGTCCGTCTATGCCAAAAGCGGCCATGCGAGCGTAGCCCTTGGTTCCATATTCAGTGGAACCCCGGAAGTACAGGATGTGGAACTGCAGGAGCCTGTGGTAACCATACGCCAGAACCAGTCCGGGGCATCACTGGGACCGGTCGCCGAGGCTGACAAGGATGAAAAGGCCAAGGCGGTAACCGAACAGCATCCTGCCTCCTCTATGAGCTTGCCGATATCTTTGAGACGGCTTGTCCTGCAGGACGGAAAGTTTACGCTGGTACAGGAAGGGGGCGACGAGATATCGATTTCCAGCCTTAATCTCTCCATACGCAACATAGGGCAGGGAGAGACAGGCGAGCTTGAATGCGACTTTGTTGCTGCCCTGCAAAAGGCAACGGGCGAATACATTGAGGCAAACATGGCTTTGCAAGGCGCGGCAAAGCTTAATCTGCCAGAAATCGGTCTGCCCATGCTGCAGGTGACAATCACGCCGGTGAAGGGGCTCTATGACAGGAATCTGGGCCCGGCCAGCTTCACAGTGAAGGGCAATGTGTCCCTCGCAAGCGGTGATTTTGCCCTGGAGAAGCTTGATGCAGGCATTACCAGCGCCAGGGTCTCCCTGAAAGGAACCGGCAACATGCACAATCCGGCCTTTGCCGGAGACGTGTCCGTGAATGCCTCTCCTGCAAAACTCGCCCTGATTCCGGCTCTCGCTTCCGTACAGACCCTCACGGTCAATGCTAGGGCGGATTTCTCCGACAATGTCCTGAAAATCCCCTCTCTTGCGGTTGCTGCGGACAAGGCGAGTCTCAAGGGCAATCTTGAGTTGGGTCTGTCTTCCCTGGCCATCAGGGGCGCTCTGCATTGCTCTTCCCTGGATGTGAACGCCCTGCTTGGCAAGCAGGGGCAGGAAAAGAAAGACGGCGCCAAGGAACAGGCCCAGGCCAGCGAAGAATCGGCAAATACCGATGAGGATACAGAGGACACAATCCTGCCGGATGTGAATCTGACCATCACGGGTGAGGGCATTATCTATAATGGCGTGAGCGTGAACAAACTCACCTGCACTATTTTGGGCAAGAATGGCAATTATACTGTTTCGCCCCTTACTGCCATGGTTGATGGCAGCGCGGCTGTGGATATCAGGGCAAAGGCCAATCTGAAAAACAGCAGTTATCAGACAAGCGGCTCTGTCAAGAATCTTTCCCTTGCCACCATACAAAAGGCTGCGGCGCAGGACTTCAATATTCAGGGAACCGGCAGCTTCAACTGGGATGTTTCTGCACGTGGCAAGAATGGAGATGTTCTTGCAAAGTCCGCAGCAGGCAAGGGACAGGTCAATCTTGTCAGCGTCCGTATTCCCGGCATCACCAAGGCAATCAAGGGAACAAAGCAGCTTTCGTCCATTGTGTTGCCTGAGCAGATAGACAGCATAACAGTGCCCTTTACGCTGCAAAAGGGACATTGCCTGTGGAACGCAAGGCTTGTGAGCGATGGGCTTGGCGGCAAGGGATCCGGTGATCTCGACTATGTTGGCAAGCGCATAGACGCAAATGTCGATGTGACAGTGCAGGGGCAGACAATTCCTCTCAAGATCAATGGGCCCTTGAGCGATATTTCCTACTCTGTGGACATGGAGAAGCTTTTGAAGAATATGGGCAAGGGTCTGCTTCAGGCGCCGCAAAATCTGCGTCCCACTGAAGGTGGAATACGCAAGATTCTTCCCGGGTCTGGCGGCAATCCCTTGAAGGGGCTTTTCTAATGCAAGCAGGGGGAGGAATTGCTCTCTCCCCCTTTGGCAAGCAAAAAATGAGGAGCATATATGAGCAATATCACATGGTATGGTCATGCGGCCTTTGGTCTTGAATGCTCAGGCGTGCGTATTCTGATCGATCCGTTTTTTGCCGATCCCCAGATGGCTGCTTTGGCTGAAAAGGGAGGTGTTGACCTCATTCTGATCACGCACGATCATGGGGATCACACCGGTGACGTGGCTGGTATCGCCCAGAGAACGAAAGCCGGCGTGGGTGCCATTGTCGGAACAACGGAGCACCTGCAGGAAATGGGCGTGCCGGCAGAACAGATTCTCTACGGCGGATTCAACATGGGTGGCACCATGGAGTACAGGGGCGTCAAGGTAACCATGACGCAGGCCTATCATACCAGCATGACGGGCTCTCCCGCAGGTTATATAATCACAATGCCTGACGGACTGGTTGTCTACCATGCCGGCGACACGTGCATTTTCAGCGGCATGGCCCTGTGGGGCAAATTGTATCCCATTGACGTTGCCCTTTTGCCCGTGGGTGGGCACTACACCATGGATGCGCGTCAGGCAGCCATGGCATGTGGTCTGCTCAAATGCAGCCATGTTGTGCCCATGCATTACGGAACTTTCCCGATTCTGGCTCAGAACACGGACGAGTTCGAGCAGCTCCTTGGCTCACAGGTCCCGTCCTGTCGCTGTGTACCCATGAAGATTGGCGATACAGTCGAATTCAGCAAATAGGCAATCGAACCTGGTGTGTTTGCGCTTAAGGGCAAGTCTGGAACATTCCGTATTCCTTGGTCCGGCTTCGATTTTTGCCAAAATTCTGCTTGAAAGTCTTTGTGCAAGGATCTACTCTGTGCCCATGGGAATTCTCAGATGGACTTCTGTGCCCGTGGCTCAGCTGGATAGAGCGTTGGCCTCCGGAGCCGAAGATCGGGAGTTCGAATCTCCCCGGGCACACCATCTTTCAGGGACGGAGTATGGCTTGAAGGTCATACTCCGTCCTGCTTTTTGTCCACCTTCCAAAAGAGTCGGAAAGACGTATCATTTTGGTTGGAACCATTGACTTTTTTCAAGGGGGAGTTTGTAATAAAGCCGCTTTGCACCACTTGAGTACTGTCTGTCAGAAAGGCGCTTTCCTCATCTTGAAAGGGTGAGGTACACAAATTTCTGCCCATGCTTGTCGCGTGCAATGTATCGAACAACCATGCGTGCCTTGGGCACTGCAAAACAACTCGAACCGCGGGAGCACCATGGGCACACCCCTGTCCACAGCATCGTCCTTGCCAAAGACTGTGTATTTGGCACTGTGGTTTCCGCTTTTGTCGGAAACATTTGTATTTTATGAGGTACAGGGTTTGTGGAGAAGGGGTTTTCCCGTATCTGTTGTCACTCTGTACGGTGAACGCAAAAAGTATCTGGCAGAACACATGCGCAATACGCAAGTACCTGTCAGGCATCTGGGCATACCCCATACCCTGCCCATTGCTGCAGCCGTTATCGCAAGACTTGTCAGACAGCCTCGCCTGGTAGGCGGCATATTGCGCAGGATTCTCTTTGCAAAATGGCGTGATGCGGAAATGCGCCTGGAAAACTACTGGGCTTTCTGCTGTGGTGTCTATCTGGCAGACAGATTTCGCAAGGAAGGCGTCAGGCACATACACGGGGCCTGGGCATCAGGGCCTGCTACAGCGGCCTGGGTCATACATCAGCTTGAGGGCATACCCTATTCCTTCACTGCCAGAGCTACGGATGTGCGTCCCCCGGACGGCTTTTTGGGGGAAAAGTTGGCGGACTGCGCCTTTGCAAGAGCGGACTCCTCCTTCAACGTGCCGCACATGCGCTCCTTTCTCCCCGACGACAAGTGGGACAAGGTGCATCTTGTGTACAACACCCTGACTATGTCTTCCGAAGGCACAGCTGCGGTGCCGATGCAAAGTCCCTGCAGAATCATCTGCATTGGCAGGCTTATCGAGAAGAAGGGTTTTGCGTATCTCATCAGGGCTGCCATACGCCTTCACGGCGAAGGTGTCCCGGTAGATGTGACCATTGTAGGTGGGGGCGGACTCATGCACACCCTGAAGAGCGAAGCACAGCCCATACACGAACACGTGCACTTTACCGGTGCCCTGCCACACGACAGGATTGCGGGAATGCTTCGCGAAAGTGACATACTGGTCATGCCTTCCATTATTCCTGAAGGAACGGAACAGTCTGACGGGCTGCCTACGGTTATTGTCGAGGCCATGCGCATGGGTGTGCCGGTGGTGAGCACAAGAGTGGCAAGCATAGGGGATGTGGTCATAGACAATGAAACAGGCTGTCTTGTCCCGCAAAAGGACGTCCCGGCCCTGGCAGAGGCCATCAAGGGCCTGATTTTTGACAGGGAAAGAGCCCTGCGTTTGGCACAAAACGCGAGGGCTCTGGTCAACGACATCCTTTCCGAGGAAAAGACTTTGGGACGCATGGAAGAACTTTTCGAATCCGCCAGCTGAATGCCTGTCATTGGCTGGCAGCAGTGGTTCAGCGAAAATCCGTGTATTTGTGCGTCTGCAGGGACAGATGCAGATTGTGCTTCAGGCACAGTTTGAAACAAAGTCTTGTCGCTTCTCTGTCCTGGCTCACAGGCTGCAGGGCGATGATGGGGCTTTGTGCGCTTTTGCGATCCACACGTTCGAAAACTTCGGAAAGAAGAAAGTCTGCGTCCTCTTCGCTGGCGATGGGGATCTTTATTTCGTTGGCCCTTGACCAGTTTTCCGCGAGAGGCATCCTTGCCCGCTTGGGCGAGAGGGTGATCCACAGGTTTTCCTCATTGTACACGGACAGGGGCCTTGTGCCGCTTGTTTCTACCTGTACGTAAAATCCCCTGCCCTGCAAAAGGCGTATGAAGGGCGCAACGTCCTGCATAAATGGCTCACCACCAGTAAGCACAACGTGGCGAATATTTTTGTGCAGCCCTGAAAGATAGTTGCACAGGATTTCTGGATCCATTGACGTGTACAGGCCAGAGGCAGTCTCTTTTGCCAGGACAGAAAAATCGTTGTCTTTGGTGCGCAAATCTCGTGCAAGAGACATGGCATAGCCTGTGTCACACCATGGACAATGGACATCGCAGCCCTGCAGTCGGACAAAAATGGCGGGTGTGCCGGTAAAGTGTCCTTCTCCCTGCAGAGAAACAAAAACCTCGTTAACAAAAAGTATTTGCATCTCCCACCAAGTTTCAGATCAATACGTTGACAGACAACTATTTTTCCCAAGTAGCGTAGCTTTTTTCTGTTTCAAAGACAGTGACCGAGCTGACAAAGACATCCTTGTCTATGTCATATTTCTCCAATATTTTGGGAAAGAACGTAGTTCCAAGATAGGCTGCCATGTTTTCCGCAGTAGGATTGAAGGGAATCGCGACTAGGGATTCGTCTTCCTTGAGTACAGTCAGTTGCTCTACCAGGGGATCAATGTCGTAGAGCAAGGTCCTGTGGTCCCAGGCTTCGTCCAGGGCGCCAAAAAGAAGGCGTTTTACTTCGCCAAAGTCCAGGATCATGCCCAGGTGATCCAGTTTTTGCGCGGAGAGTGTCAGCAGGATGGTGTAATTGTGACCGTGCAGGCGTTCGCATTTGCCGCTGTGCTCGTAGATTCTGTGGGCTGTGGAAATTTCGTGTTTGCGGGTTATGTGCATCATGGCTGTAAACAAGGATTTGATGGTTCAGGTTGACAGGATGAGATCCTGAAAGACAAAAAACAACGGACAGCCTGCAAAAACAGACTGTCCGCTGGAGAAAATGTCTGGAGGACGTTAGGCTACAGGATTGCCCTCTTCGGCTTCTTCCTGCTTGCCAAGGCCCTTCATGCCGTACATGGTGGTAGAGCCGGAGGACCAGTATTCGATGACACCCTGCTTGACGAGATCGCTGAGGATCTTCTTCACTTCGCGGGGCTTCTTGTCGGGGAACAGGTCCAGGAAGTCGTTGAAGTAGTGCTTGGACTTTGTTTTAGCCTTGGACTTGAAGTATTCGATGATGACTTCTTTTTCGTCTGCCATGACGGGCTCCATAAGCGTGACAGCGGACAGTGTCCGCTGTCACGAAAGAGTTGAGGGGGACAGGATTAGAACTTGAACTGCGTGCTCTGGCGCCAGGTGTAGTAGGCGGGATCACGGAAGTCATCAATCAGATGATGGCTAAATTCCAGACCTGTCAGCTTGAAGAAGTCCTGCCAGCCGATACGTTCGGCCCAGTCACCCAGACGCTCGTACTTGCGGGCATGCTGGGCGTAGGTGTCGACGATCTTGCGCACAGTGGCGGTAAGGGTAGGCCAGCGAGGAGGCTCGTTGGGGATGTAGGCCACAACGACCTTGGAGAATTTGGGGAAGGTCATACGGTTGGAGACCTTGCCGCCAACCATGATGGCAATACCGTCGCCTTCCTTGTCGGCGATGGGCAGTGCGGGGCACATGGTGTAGCAGTTGCCGCAGTACATGCAGCGGTCTTCCTTGATGGCGATGGAGTTCACCTTCTGGCCTTCAAAGTCAACCTTGGTGGGACGCACGGCTGCCATGGGGCAGGCGGCCACGGCAAGCGGGATTTCGCACAGCTTGTCGGCCCACTTGTGGTCGATCATGGGAGGCTTGCGGTGGATACCCACAAGGCCGATGTCCGAGCAGTGCACTGCGCCGCACATGTTGATGCAGCAGGCCAGAGACACACGCACGGGGGCGGGCAGACGCATGTCCTTGAATTCGTCGAACAGGGCGTCCATGACCACCTTCACAGGACCGGTGGAGTCGGTTGCGGGGGTGTGGCAGTGCAGCCAGCCCTGGGTATGCACAGGGTTGCTGATACCGGCACCGGTGCCGCCCACGGGGAACTTGTAGGAGCCGCCGGCGAACTTGCGGGAGTTCAGGTCGTCCTTCAGAGCCTTGGCAGTTTCAAGGCTGTCGGTGATGAACTCGATGTTGTTGCGGGTGGTCCAGCGAACGAAGCCGCCAGTGTACTTGTCGGCGATGTCGCAGACTTCGCGGACGGCGGTGATGGACATGGTACGGGAACCGGCGCAACGGACTGTGTAGGCCTTGTCGCCGGACTCTGCCACGTGCATCAAAAGGCCGGGCTCAAGAATTTCATGGTACTGCCATTTGCCAAAGTTCTTGGCAATGACGGGCGGGAACATGGAGTCGTACTTGTGGGGACCAATGTCGGTGATACGACCTTCCATGGGTTTTTGAGGATTGTAGCCGGAAGAAATAAAGGCCATTTTCGTTTCCCCCTAATCTTAGCGTTGATGACGAGAACGGTAATCAGCGAGGTCGCGCTTGAAGCCGCCGGGAACCTCATCTTCCTTGAAGAAGATGTAGGGGTTGTTACGGGGTTCTTTCACATGGAAGGCCTGGGCCTCGGTGTTCGTCACTTCGAGCAGCTTCTGGAAGGAAGCACGCTTCATCAGTTCGCCAAGACGCTCACGGTTCTTGCCTTCTTCAATCCACCAGTCCCAAATGTTTTCGATGATCTCTTTGAGTTCATCGTAGGGCTGCTCGACCTTCACAAAGGGCACGAGCAGGGAGCCCATCTGGGCGCCGTCAACGACAGGGGCCTTAGCGCCGCAGAGGACGGAAGCGCCGCGGTCGTCGCCGATGTGCAGGGCGCGGGGCATGGTATCGATGCAGTGCATGCAGCGCACGCAGTTGGCATTGTCGATGGTCAGCTTCTGGCCATCCCAGCTCATGCAGTGGCTCGGGCAGCGATCGATGACTTCGGCCTGGATGTCGAACTTGCCCCAGTCACGGCCGCTGTGAGCGCCGGCATTGGGGGTGAATTCGCCGCCCACATAGGCCTTCACTGCGTCCTGATCAATCTTGATGTCGTCGCGCCAGGTGCCCACGACTGCGAAGTCGGAACGGGCCATGGCACAGACGCAGCCGTTGGGACAGCCGTCAAATTTGAACTTGAACTTGTAGGGGAAGGCGGGACGGTGCAGTTCGTCCTGGTAGTCTTCGGTCAGCTGGTAACATACGTCCTGGGTGTTGTAGCAGGCATATTCGCAGCGGGACATACCCATACAGGCAGCAGGAGTACGCAGGTTGGAGCCAGAACCACCAAGGTCGTTGTTCATCTCATGGGTGAGCTGGTAGAACACTTCCTCGAGCTGGGGAGTGGTGGTACCAATAAGAACGATATCGCCTGTGGAACCGTGCATGTTGGTAAGACCGGAGCCACGCAGATCCCAAATGTCACACAGCTGACGGAGGAACTTGGTGCTGTAGAATTTGCCGGAAGGCTGGGCAACACGCATGGTGTGGAAATGGGCCACA
>ULWB01047692.1_pt1 | contig 18530 bp, 10 predicted proteins | sample 1959891 | NCBI WGS metagenome assembly ULWB01 (sample SAMEA4835799, study PRJEB28245) | human gut metagenome | biome: gut microbiome; material: fecal sample | place: Denmark | collected 2008 | reverse complement strand
AGTGAATATCGGAGATTTCGGTAAGACTACCGGTGAAAGCTTTTTGGATTTGGTGAAAGCGCTTGACCGGGTGGAAGGTATAGCCCGTTACCGTATATCTTCCATCGAACCTAATTTGCTGACAGAGGACGTGTTGGCTTTTTGTGCGGAGTCGCGTGCGTTTATGCCCCATTTTCATATACCGTTACAAAGCGGTAGCGATGAAGTGCTGAAACTTATGCGTCGCCGTTATACTACAAATTTTTTTGCCGAGAAGATATCACGTGTGAAAGAGCTGATGCCTGATGCCTTTATCGGTGTGGATGTGATTGTAGGTACGCGGGGCGAGACGGATGGATGTTTTGAAGAAGCATTCGGTTTCATTCGTTCGTTGGATGTGAGCCAGTTGCATGTGTTCAGTTATTCGGAGCGCCCCGGAACGATGGCTCTGAAAATAGGACATTCCGTTTCGCCAGAGGAGAAACATCGGCGCAGCCAACGGCTATTGGAGTTGTCCGATGTAAAATGGGAGGCATTTTATCGGCGTTACATCGGAACCGAGGCCGAGGTCCTGTTGGAAAAGTCCCGGACGGAAGGAGTGATGCATGGCTTTACAGCCAACTATATCCGGGTGGAATTGCCTGTCGAAGGGAATCTGGACAATCAGATTGTCCGTGTACGTTTGGGAGATTTTAATGCAGGCAGGTCGGCTTTACGTGCCACCTTATTATAATAATAGGAGAGGACGGATATGGACAAGGTGGCCGTAGTCATTTTGAATTGGAACGGAGAAGAAATGCTTCGTCGCTTTTTGCCTGGTGTGTTGGCTCATACATCGGCAGAGGTATATGTGGCCGACAATGCTTCTACGGATAAGTCGTTGGAGCTTCTTTCGGTAGATTTTCCTGCTGTGAAAACAATCTTATTGGAACGGAATTACGGCTTTGCCGAAGGGTATAACCGGGCTTTGGCACAGATTGAGGCCGAATATTTTGTTTTGCTGAATTCGGACGTGGAGGTGAAAGATGATTGGATTTCTCCCATGTCGCAGTATTTGGATACCCATCCGGAGGTAGCAGCCTGCCAACCTAAAATCCTAAGTTGGCATGCACCGGATAAGTTCGAGTATGCGGGAGCGGCAGGAGGGTATATGGATGCTTGGGGTTATCCGTATTGCAGGGGGCGTGTCATGAATACGGTGGAAACCGATGAGGGGCAATATGATACAGTGGCCCCTGTTTTTTGGGCCACCGGAGCCGCTTTGATGGTACGTAGTGCCGTTTATCGCGAAGCCGGAGGTTTGGATGCCCGCTTTTTTGCCCACATGGAGGAAATTGACTTTTGTTGGCGGTTACGCAGTCGCGGATACGGCATTGTCTGTGTGCCGTCGGCTGTGGTTTATCATGTAGGGGGAGGCACGTTGTCCAAGGAAAACCCGCATAAGACCTATTTGAATTTCCGGAATAACCTTTATATGCTTTATAAGAATCTGCCGGATGAACGTCTGAGTACGGTCATGCGTTGTCGTTTTTGGTTGGACAGGTTGGCTGCCCTCCAATTTTTGCTGAAAGGGGAGCGGCGGTCTTTTCTGGCTGTGTTTCAGGCGAGGGCCGATTTCAGAAAGCAAAAGGAAGATTTTCGGGCTGCCCGGAAAGAAAACCTGTCCCGTATGGTCGTGAACCCGGTTCCGGAACAAGCTCGGTTCAGTATTTTGTGGGCTTACTATTTCCAAAATCGTCATAAATACTCCGATTTGCCCCATATATAGTTTTGTTTTTGCTTTTTTTAGTAAAATAGTTTGTGGTTAATGTATTTGTTTGTATATTTGTATGCGTATTTAACGAATAATAAGTTTTGAAACGAGCTTTATTGATATTGGTAGGCCTGACTATGTTTTTTTCTTCTTGTCGGTGGAGTTCCGTTCCCTGGTGGACGGATAGCCAATCGGATAAAGGAGAAAAGATATTCCGTTATGACCGTTTGGTTGATGAGTTCGTTTCCTTGAATAGTTTCACTTCGCTCCAACGTATGAATACGGAATATCCGGCTGCGACACGGTTGCTTATAGAAGAGGTGTTGACAATCGGCTCCGTAGAGGATCCACGCATCGAACAACGTTTGCGGGAGTATTATCTCGACTCTACCATGCAGGTGTTGTTGGAAGACGTGCATGATGAGTATGCGGATTTGAATGCGGAGGAAACTGAAATCTCTTCGGTATTCGAACAGGTCAAGGATGCTGATCCCAGTTTCCGTATACCGTTCATGTATACTCAGATATCCGGTTTGAACCAAAGCATAGTGGTGGGCGATAGCTTGTTGGGCATTAGCTTGGACAAGTATTTGGGGCGTGACTATCCTTTGTACCGCAAATATTATCATGATTATCAGCGTCGGGTAATGGACCGTAGTTGGTTGGTGTCAGATGCTTTGTTCTATTATCTGTCCCATGAATATCCTTTGCCGGACGGTAAGGTGCATACGTTGTTGGATTACATCTCAGATTACGGGAAGATACATTGGGTGATTGCGCATTGCCGGAATATTTCTTTGGAGCAAGAGGCCGGTTTTGAAGAAGAACGCGTGCTTTGGTACAAGGATAACGAAACCAATGTGTGGAATTGGTTGATGGGGCATGGTGCCCTGACTTCCGCCGACTTGACGATGATCAGGCTTTTTATGGAACCTCGTGGAACCACGCCTTATATCGGGAAAGACAGCCCGGACCAGATAGGTTTGTGGTTGGGCTTGCAAATCATAGACCATTATATGAAATCACATCCCCGGGTAACGATTGGTGAATTGCTTCGTGAGAACGATTATGGAAAGATTCTCCGCGAGTCGGGGTATCATCCGTCTGCAAACAAAAAATAATGGAACCAGCACTTTATTTGATACCTGTCACGTTGGGGGATACGCCCCATTCGCAGGTCTTGCCGGATTATAATACAGGGATTATCCGGAACATCAAGTTTTTCATCGTGGAAGATTTGCGTTCGGCCCGCCGTTTTCTGAAAAAGGTGGACCGGGACATCAATATAGACGAGTTGACTTTTTTTGCCATGGGCAAGCATGCTTCTTCAGAGGCGTTTGCGTCCTATCTGCGTCCATTGGAGCAAGGCATGCCGGTCGGCGTGATTTCCGAGGCCGGTTGTCCGGCAGTGGCCGACCCTGGAGCCGATGTGGTGGCCATAGCCCAACGCAAGGGACTGCGGGTCATACCTTTAGTGGGTCCGTCTTCCATGATTTTGGCCGTGATGGCGTCCGGCTTCAACGGACAGAGTTTTGCTTTCAACGGTTATCTTCCGATAGACCCGGCAGAACGGGCCAAGCGCATTAAAATGTTGGAACAGCGGGTATATTCGGAACATCAGACCCAACTGTTCATCGAAACCCCTTACCGTAATGCCAAGATGTTCGAGGAGGTTCTTCGGGCATGCCGTCCACAGACCCGCCTTTGTGTGGCGGCAGGCATAACCTGCAAGGAAGAGTATATCAAGACTCGCACGGTGCAGGAATGGAAGAAGCATCCTCTTCCGGATTTGTCCAAAGTGCCGGCTATATTTTTGATTTACAAGTGAGGGAGGTTGATTTCTCCTTTATTATTTCTTTTATTATAAAGAAAGTGTTACATTTGCAATGTGTTTCCACGCCGGTGCCTTGTTCGTAAGGCGGGTGAGGGGAATACCATATATGGAAAAGGCGTTTACTTGGCGCTCTGCTCTTATGCTTATCAGAACTTCGCAACTTCGGTAATTACTCCAAGAGCAAGGTAACAGTAGATGTCCTGTGGGTGTGTTATATACATCCCTTTCTTGTCAGCACCCTGTCGCGGGGTGCTGACTTAGGGGATTGGTATACATATCGGCGTGGGCTTCTGAAGTTGTTCGTTTGGAGTGATTGGGCATGCGAAGGCCTTGATAAAATGAACGGGCAACGGGTACAGATTCCCGCGCTTTTTTTGTATATGCCACGCAAGTCTTGTTTAAAAGTGCCGGATTTCGGGAGTCTCCGGTGGTTTAAGGAGGAAGCTGTTATGAAAGCTTTTATCAGATGGGTGTGGGTGTTGTGTTTGTTCCCGCCCCGGGTGTTTGGCCAGGCCAAACTTCCTGTTACGACTTCAGACCATTTTGTGGTGGAGGCTCCGGCGGTGGTACAACCCGGAGGGGAAACCGTTGATTTCATTGTGGGCGTGGAAGGTTCCCGTTTTTACACGGCCTACAACATGGAAATCGCTTTGCCCGAGGATTTGGTTTTCGTTCCCAACGACAAGGGAAATTGTGCCATGATGTGTGGCTTGGACGGGATGTATCCGTATGACGACAGTATGGGGTTTCCGCAGTTCACGCATATTTTTGCCAGTGGGTTGCAGGTGAACGGCAACCTGCGTGTGGCTTGTTTCTCATCTCTGAACGAGGACTTCACGTCATTTTCCGGGCGGTTGTTCCGGGTGTCGGTCAAGGCATCTCCGTACGCCAAGCCCGGTATGGGGGAAATCCGGATGTTCGGTTTGAATCTTACGGTGGCCGAGAATGCCCAAAAGTATATCCCCGAGGGAGATTTGAACACGGGAGAAATCGAGGTGGGCAATCATGCGTCTGTTCCCGTATCCATTTCTGCCGCCAACCGTTACGGTACTTGTATCCTGCCTTTTGGCTTGGAGGCACTGCCTGCCGGTTTGGAAGCTTATACGGTTGCATCCGTCAGCGACGGGGTTTTGAATCTCGACCCCGTGACGGCTTTACAGGCCTATACGCCCTATGTGCTGTATGCGGCGAACGGTTTCAGCGGTGTGTTGGAGGGTACGGTGGACGCTTCGCTTTATCCCGAAGACACGCGCTCGGTCACGGTGAACGGGCTGACGGGGATTGTCACGCCGCAGGAAGTCACTGAGGGGTATATCCTGCAAAACCAAGGGGATGGCGTGCGGTTCTACCGTGTGGGGGACGTGCCTTTTGCTTTGCCTGCTGGACGGTGCTACCTTTCGGCTTCCGTGTCGGCTGGAGTGAATCTCAGGATGGAGCGTAACGCCACCGGCATTACGGACAGCCGGACGGACGTGGCCTTGCCGGACGACACCTGTTATGACCTTTTAGGGCGGCGCGTGGAACATCTGGTTCCGGGACGTGTATACCTTTCTGCCCGTCGTGGTGTTTTTTTACAATCCAAGTAGAACTTAAAACAAAAACAAGATGAAAAAGATATTTTTACTTTTATGGTTCGTTCTTCTCGGGCTTTCCAAGGTGCAAGCCTATGAGTTCGAGAAAAATGGTATTTATTATGACATCGTCAATGGTAAGGCGGTAGTAGTAAGTGGAGGTAGTGTCATGTATTCGGGTGATGTGGTGATTCCCGAGACAGTGGAGTATGGTGGTCAGCATTATGTGGTGGACAGTATTGGTGAATGGGCTTTTAATGCCTGTTCCGGAGTGATGTCCGTGAAATTACCAGAAAAATTAAGGGTAATCGGAAGGCTTGCTTTTGTGGATTGTTATGGTTTGACTTCTATATCATTCCCTGCAAGTTTGAAGGTTATTGGCGATGGCGCTTTTCAAAACTGTGATGGTTTGACTTCCTTATCTTTTCCTGAAGGAATGACTCAGATTGGTGATGGTGCTTTTCAAAGGTGTGGAAGGTTGGAAACACTTTTTTTCCCAAGCACGATGAAGTCGATTGATTGGGGTGTATTTTGTGAGTCGCATGAAAATGAGTATGGGGGAGGAGAATGTACATGCGACAGTATTAGGCGTATTGAGGTAATGGATATTGCAACGTGGTTCAATTCCAATCGTTTTACGGAGAGGAATCATCATGTGGTTGTTTCGAATGCAGATCTGTATGTCGATGGCGAACTGTTGACTGATGTCGTACTTCCTGATACAATGACTCAGATAAGACCGGCCTTGTTCTATGGTTGCAAAAAACTGCGTTCCGTTGTCTTTCCCAAGAACTTGAAAGTGATAGGTTCTTCAGCATTCGAGAATTGTACGGAGATAGATAGTTTAGTTTTGCCACAAGAATTGGATAGTATAAAAGGTAGTGCTTTTGCTCGCTGTGAAAACTTGGTAAATGTTGATTTTCCAGAAGGTTTGAAAAGTATAGGAGCATTTGCTTTTAATGTTTGCAAGTCATTGGCGGCAGTAGCTTTTCCTGATGGCTTGGAGAAAATAGAATATGGTGCTTTTTCTGCTTGCTCCAGTTTGACTTCTCTTGTCTTTCCTGAGGGCTTGACGGAAATAGGAGATAGAGCGTTTCTTTATTGCAACAATTTGGATTCGTTGTCTTTCCCAGCTTCGATGAAGATTATAAATTGGAGTGTATTCTGTCAGAATAGTGCATGGAATACTGATCAAGATAAAACTTGTAATCATATCCGGTATGTTAATGTGAAAGATTTACTCACATGGGTAAATAGCGAAAGAGAGTATAAAGATGGGCCTTACGACCACCATTTACGTGTTCCCCATGCCCAACTCTATTTGGACGGAACATTGCTGAAGGAGGCTGTGATACCGGAGGGTGTTGAAGAGATTAAGCCTTATACATTTTACGGGTTGGATAGTTTGACTTCAGTAAAATTGCCATCTTCTCTGCGTTCTATCGGAGATTATGCTTTTTATTCATGTAATGTAGGAATTGATTTTGTTTCTATTGTTCCGCCTACAAGAGGAGAGGCTTCGTTTGGAGAAAATTTATTATATGTTCCAAAAGAGGCTATTGAAGCCTACCGTACGGCTTGGAGCGATAAGGTGAACGACATCCTTTGTTTGGAACGGCAACATGATTGGGATGTGACGGTAGAGGCGGAAGAAAAGTCGTCTGCGGTTTTGCAAGCCGTGGGGGGCGTGTCGGATAATGAGGCGGCCCGGAATGTGGTTCGTTTGAAAGTGAGTGGAACGGTTAACAGTTACGATTTCATGGTGATGAGGAACAAGATGACTTCTCTCCGCGAGTTGGATTTGACGGATGCGCATGTCGTGTATAATCCGTATGAACATTATCAGGGTTATCACAGTTGGAATGATTCCTTGCCTGATTATGCTTTTTATCGGAAAGACTTGAGGGTATGCAAGCTTCCCCAAAGTATTACCTATATTGGGCAGAGTGCTTTTAGCGAATGCCGTAAATTGACGGGCATGGATATTCCTGAAAAAGTTCAAGAGATAGGTTATGCTGCTTTTACAGGGTGCAATAGCTTAAAAGAAGTAGAGTTTCACGAAGGACTTGAAAGGATAGGTGATGATGCTTTTTCTAATTGTGCGTTGCAAGACACCATTGTTTTTCCGCAAACTTTAAAGCATATATCTTATAATGCTTTTGCTATGAATGGTAGCTTGAAGGCCGTTAAGTTTCCAGTTGGATTGGAATCTATAGAAGGTAGTGCTTTTAATAATTGCAGTGGGTTGTCCGAAGTGCGGTTTCCGGCTTCTGTGTTAAGTGTGGGGAGTGATGCCTTTGTGATGTGTGACAACATCAAGGATGTCTATACCTATATAATAGACCCTTTTGATTTGGATCAAAATACGTTCACAGCGGGTGTGTTCCTGAAAGCCACGCTTCATGTGCCTGAAACGGCTCAGGACAATTATTATTGGAACACCCAATGGTCGCAGTTCCAAGGGAGACTTGTGACGTTCAACGAACCCTATGAGTACTTCTACCTCAACAAAGACTTGGTGATTGACGAGGAGACACCCCGTTTGGAGGGTGACACCATTCCCGGGACCGGAGAAGTGCAAGGCCCGGATGCCGACCTCAATCCCGGTTCGGGACTGGTGGTCGAAGGGGGCGAGAGTCAGGACTTGGGTGACGTGCATCTTAAAGACGACGGAAATGGGAACGGGGCTTCGGTCATCGGGCAAGGCGATAAGGACGGGCATTGCAACATCAATGCCAAGAACCTGCATATCGACATACAGGTGGAAGCCAACCGTTGGTATTTCTTCTGCTTCCCATACCCCATCGACAAGAAGAACATCAAGTATGATGGAAGTTACGTCCTGCGGTGGTATGATGGTGCGGAACGTGCCCAACATGGACGGGGAGGTTGGAAAGACTGGGCGGCAGGCAAGCTGACCGCCGGTGTGGGGTATATTTTCCAAGGTAGCCAATCCGGAACGTTGACTTTCCAAGTCCCGGATGCGAAGTTCGACGGCGAGAACCGCGACATTCTCTTGCAGAGCCATGGGGCAGACGAGGTACAGGATGCCGGATGGAATTTCGTGGGCAATCCCTATACTTCTTATTTCGACTTGCAGGATTTGGGGTATGACTATCCCGTCACGATATGGAACGGGTGGTCGTATGAGGCTTATAATCCTCAGGATGACGACTACGTGCTCTATCCTTACCAGGCTTTCTTTGTGCAGAAGCCCAATGCCGAGGACGGTATCACGTTCCATGCCGCACACCGCAAGACGAAGTTGCAATCCGAGGCTACCCGGCGGGCCAATGTGGCACCGCGACGGATGCGCCGTGCGGCAGGCGTGGAACGCCGGTTGGTGAACCTTACCCTTTCCGACGGGAAGGTGACGGACAAGACGCGTGTGGTGTTCAATGCCCGGAAGCGCGAAACGTATGAGGTGGGTTGCGACGCAGCCAAGTTCATGGCGGAAGGTGTGCCGCAACTGTATTCGTTGGACGGCCAAGGCGTGAAATATGCCATCAACGAACGTCCGGAGGGTAACGGCGTGGTGTCCTTGGGCTATGAGGTGCAGGCCGCCGGGAATTATACCATCGGCTTGACCCGTGCTGACGTGGGGGTAATGCTGAAAGACAAGTTGACGGGCGCAAGCCATGACTTCTCCGAAGGGGATTACGTGTTCTCTTCCGAGGCAGGCACGTTCCACGACCGCTTCCTTTTGGTGAAGTCTGCTTCGGCTACTGGGGTGAACGGGGTGTTTGCCGCAGGCGAGGCTGTGGTGGATGTGGAAAACGGCACGATTGCAGTGAGCGGGGCCGCCGGGCTTCGTACGACGGTGACTGCCCTTTCCGGAATTTTGATGGGTATCATCGACGGCAACGGCAGTCTGGACGTGCGTCCCGGAGTCTATGTGGTCAATGTGGGCGGACAAGCCCGTAAAGTCGTGGTACGATGAGGACGGTGGCAGTTTTCTTATGGACGTGGTGCACGGTGTCGGCCTTTTGCATGGCCGGCATCTTGCCCGTCTGTGGGCAGGACGAGTTCAATCCGTCCAATCCTCCCGAACCGAACACGCTCTACCGGGTGACGGTGGAAGCCCGTCCGGCAGAGGCCGGTTACGTGTCCGGCGGGGGAAAGTATGAAAAGGGCGCAGGGGTATATGTCAACACTTCTGCGGCCTCCTCCACGTTCCGTTTCGTGGGATGGCAGAAAGACGGTGCGGACTATTCTGCTGAGATGGGATTCGCTTATACCGTAGGCGAAGAAGATGCACATTTTGTGGCCCTGTATGCTTATGACCCCACTAATCCGTCCGAACCGTCTTTGGTGCTCCGGCACCGTTTGTGGTTGGACTGCACGCCTAAGGAAGCCTGCTCGTTCAACCGCGAGAGCGGGGGCAAGGTGGAAGAAGGCGAGTGGGTCTATCTCCAAGCTTATGCCAACCAAGGTTTTGTTTTCCGGGGATGGTACAGCGAAGGGCGGAAACTGAGCGATGCGGAAGGGTTTAATTTTTCCATGCCTACGGAGGATGTGACGGTGGAAGCGCGTTATGTATTCGCCCCGGACAACCCGGACGAACCGGCCGGAGGCGGACAGCCCGACGTGGATACCGGGGAGGAAGGCGATGTGAACGGAGACAAGCTGGCCGATGTGACGGACGCAGTAGCCATTGTGGGGGCGTATTTGGGCAAGATGCCCGAAGTGCCGCTTGACAAGGCCGATATGAACCGTGACGGCGAGGTGGACGTGAGCGATGCCGTAGAAGTGGTAAATTGGTATATAAAAAAGAACTGAGATGAAAAAGAAGTATGTTTGTCCTTCGGTGGAAATTGCCGATGTGGAGTTGTCTGGCTTGATAGCCCAATCTCCGGGAAGGGGAATTCCTGTTGATGATGCGGTGGAAGCCGACATGGAGTTTGAAGCCTTGTGCAACAAGAATATTTGGAACTTGTGAAGATAATTCTATGTTGCAGAAGCCGTAAAATCATTCTTTAGAGAATGAAAAATCAATCTGCGCCAAACGGAAATTTACTCTCAAGAGAATGATTTTTCGTTTGGCGCAGATTGTAATATGTTGATAATGTGAATTATATCGTGTAAAGTTCTTTCATAAAAAGCCCATTGGGCAGTTTCGTTTCCTTATTTCATGTTTTCGATGAAGAAATTCGTGATGCTCGTATAAAGATGGTTGCGGGTGTTGCCGCCGGTGATGTTATGGTTGCGGTTGTTATAGGGAAGCATCATGAACGTCTTGCCGGCTTGCACCAGTGCTTCGGCATACTCCATGGAGTTGCGGAAGTGGACGTTGTCGTCGGCCGTACCGTGGCAAATCAGGAGCTTGCCATGTAGCTTGCCGGCTTGGCTTATCGGGCTGCGGTCGTATCCGGCGGCGTTTTCCTTCGGGGTGCGCATGAAGCGTTCCGTGTAGACCGTGTCGTAGTAACGCCAACAGGTAGGAGGGGCAACGGCCACTCCGGCGGCGAAGACGGGACGGCCTTCGCTCATGCTCATCAGCGTGTTGAAGCCTCCGTAGCTCCAACCCCAGATGCCGATGCGTTTACTGTCCACGTAGGGCAACGTGCCCAGATAAAGGGCGGTTTCCACTTGGTCTTTCGCTTCTAAATAACCTAAGTTCAGGTAGGTGCATTTCTCGAACTCCGTACCACGTCCGCCCGTGCCGCGTCCGTCCACGCAGACACAGATGAATCCTTGTTGGGCCAAGTATTGTTCATACAAAGTGCCGCCCATGCTGCCGGTTCCCCAAGAGTCGAGGACTTGCTGCGAGCCGGGACCGCTGTATTGGAACATGACGACGGGGTATTTTTTGTTCGCGTCGAAACCGGCAGGTTTGACCATGTAGCCGTTCAGCTTTATGCCTTCTCCCGTAGTGAATTGGAAAAACTCGCGCGTTCCTAAATCCTGTCCGTCGAGTTTGGCCACCAATGTTTGGTTGTCTTCGAGCACTTTCAGCGTCTTGCCGTTGCGGTTGCAGAGGGTGGTCACGTACGGAGTACGGATGTTGGAATAGACGTTCATGTAATACTTCATGTTTTTGCTGAATATGGCACTGTTGTCGCCTTCTTCTGCAGAGAGTTTTTCTATCTTGCCCTTGCTGTCGCTCCTGTAAACGGCCGTGTGCATCGGGTCGTCTGCCGGGTTGGCGGAAAAATAGAAGCTGCCGTCCGCCGTGTCGTATCCATAGAAGCTCTTGACGATGAGCTTCCCGTCTACGGCCTTCTTTATCAGGCTGCCGTTCAAGTCGTAGAGATAGAGGTGGTTGTATCCGTCACGCTCGCTGGTCAGCACGAAACGGTTGGGGTAGAATGCCAGATTCTTAAAGACGTTTTCACTGACGTACTTGTCCACGTTGTCGCGCAGGATTTTCTTGCACTCCGTGGAACGCGGGTTGGCCATGTACACTTCCAGGCAGTCCTGATGGCGGTTCAACGTAAAGACGGCCAGTTTGGCCGGGTCGTTGGTGAAACGGATGCGCGGGATATAGCTGTCGGCTTCAAGGGGAAGTTTCATCGTGCGGATTACGCGGGCCTTGATGTCGAACGTCTGCACGCTGACAGTAGAGTTGGTCGTACCGGCCATGGGATACTTGTATTCGTAGCGTCCGGGATATTCCGCATATTGTTCTTTGGCCGGATGGCTGCCTTTGTACCATGGGAATGAGAACGTATTCACTTTGCTTTCATCGTAGCGGATCCAGGCTATCATCGTGTTGTCGGCATTGAAGTCGAAAGAGCGGCTTGTGCCGAACTCCTCTTCGTTCACCCAATCGGGGATGCCGTTGATGACTTCGTTGAAATTCCCGTCTTTGGTGATTTGGCTTTCGCTGTTGTTGAACAGCAGTTTGACCAAGAACAGATTATTGTCGCGCACGAAACCCACGAGGTTCCCGTCCGGCGAGAACTTGGGCGACTGTTGAGGGCCGTTGTCCGACAAGGGGCTGAGGGTGCGGTTGGCAATGTCGTACAAGTAGTAGACGGCGGTGAAGGAATGGCGGTAGATGGGTTTCGTTTCCGTTTGTATCAGCATTTTCTTTTCATCCGGCGACATGATGTAACCGTCTATCTTTTCCAGTTTCACGTCCCTTGCCGTAGCCACGTCGAACAGCACGTCTTTCTGCCGTCCGTCCTTGAAGGAATAGGTGATGATTTGCTTGTGGTCGTCGCTCAGCCGGGAATAGCTCTCCCCGTCGTTGAGCGGGTTCACGCCATAGATGCGTTTGGCGGCATATTCGCCTGCGCACAACTCTTTTAATGAAAGTCCCGCCGCATTCGAGTGTACGGGAATGGCTGCTAAAAGGCAGCCGGCCAAAAAGGTTGCAATCTTTTTCATTTTATTTCAGATGTAATGGATAATATCTTAACCTATAACTATTTTGTCGCAAAGATAAGTTTTTTTTCTATCTTTGCGAGGCAATAACGGTTTAAAAAGTATGGCTATACCTTATTTATATACGGACTACGGGGATTTCCTGCGCCGCGAGTTCCCTTTCAAAGTACAGAAGATTTCCATCAATGCCGGTTTCACTTGTCCTAACCGTAATGGGGAAAAAGGGTGGGGCGGATGCACTTACTGCAACAACCAGACGTTTAACCCGGCTTATTGCCGCACGGAGAAAACGATTACGGAGCAGTTGGAGGAAGGCAAACGCTTTTTCGGACGCAAGTATCCGGAGATGAAGTTTTTGGCTTATTTCCAAGCCTATACGAACACGTATGGGGAAGTGGGGGAGGTTATCCGTAAGTATGAAGAAGCTTTGGCTGTGCCGGATGTGGTGGGAATCGTTATCGGCACGCGCCCCGACTGCATGCCGCAGGCGTTGCTGGACTATCTGGCCGGACTGAACAGCCGCACGTTCCTGATGGTGGAGTACGGGATAGAGAGCGTGGATGACGGTACGCTTGTCCGTATCAATCGTGGGCACACATTTGCCGAGACGGAAGAGACCCTCCGGCGCACGGCGGGTGCAGGCATACGTACCGGCGGGCATATCATCTTCGGGCTGCCCGGCGAAAAGCGTGAGGAACTGGTCGGGCAGGCTGCATTGGTATCCCGTTTACCTTTGACAACTTTGAAAATCCATCAACTCCAATTGATAAAAGGGACGCGGATGGCGCATGAGTATGGATTGCATCCAGAGTGGTTCCATCTGTACACGGTGGATGAGTACATAGATCTGGTCATCGACTACATCGAACGTTTGCGGGGCGATTTGGTGTTGGAGCGTTTTGTTTCGCAATCCCCCAAGGAACTTTTGATAGCTCCCGACTGGGGACTGAAAAATTATGAGTTTACAGAACGGCTGAAACGTAGGATGAGGGAGCGGAACACGTGGCAAGGAAAGTTTGCGGACGGTAGGTAAACCTGTGGGAAACGCCCGTGCGCGTTTTTTGTTTGCGGACACAAAATATAGCGTTTTTAATAAGGTAATCCTTAAAAAGCTTCGTGGTTATGTTTTTTTTATTTACTTTTGCGGAACATGCGAAGCATGCAGAACCAAATCATTAATTATTAATATCATTCTACATGAAACACTTTGATTTCAAGTTTTTGCGCGTGTGGATGGTCTTGTGGTGCGTGGGAGTGCTTCTCCCGGTGGCGGCACAGGGCGGCGCGGGGTCGGCTGAAGTCTTGCAGCTGATAGGGAAAGTAAACGATTATTGGCAGGCGAACAATTCGCCCAAGGTGCGTGCGTTCTGGGACAATGCCGCTTATTACACCGGAAACATGGAAGCCTACCGCCTGACAGGCAAGGCGGCATATTACAATTACAGCCAACAGTGGTGCGAACATAACCGTTGGCGGGGCGCAAACAGCGACGACAAGCGGAACTGGAAGTACAAGACTTACGGGGAGGGCCAGGATTTCGTGCTCTTCGGCGACTGGCAGATTTGTTTCCAGACCTACATTGACATGTATAACCTGAACCCGGCCGATTATAAGGTAGCCCGTGCGAAGGAGGTTATGACGTACGCCTGCCATTTGGATGAGAACAAGTTCTGGTGGTGGGCAGATGCACTCTACATGGTGATGCCGTTGATGACGAAGATGTACAAGTTGACGGGCGACCGCATGTTCCTGGACCGCATGTATGAGAATTACTTGTGGAGCGACAGCCTGATGTATGATGCGGAGGCCCAGTTGTATTACCGCGACGCGAAGTATATTTATCCCAAAGTGAAGACAGCCAGTGGCGGAAAGAGTTTCTGGGCGCGTGGCGACGGATGGGTGTTGGCCGGTCTGGCCAAGGTGTTGGGCGACATGCCGGAGGACTATGAGCACCGCGCTTTCTTCCAGAAGCGGTTCAGGGAGTTGGCACAAGGTGTGGCACGCTGCCAGAGGCCGGAAGGATACTGGAGCCGCAGCATGTTGTGCGAAGAGGATGCTCCGGGACCGGAGACGAGCGGTACGGCATTCTTTGCCTACGGCCTGATGTGGGGCGTAAACCATGGCTTGCTAGACAAGACGGAGTATGCCCCGGTGATTGAAAAAGCCTGGAATTATCTGGTTTCTACGGCACTCCAACCGGATGGCAGCATCGGTTATGTGCAGCCCATTGGCGAGAAGCCCGACCCGACCCGTAAGGTGGATGCCAAGTCGCAGGCTCCTTTCGGAACCGGTGCATGGCTGTTGGCGGCTTGTGAGCGTGTACGTTATCTGGACGGTAGCGTGGAGGATAAGAACTCTCCTTCTATAAAAGTAGAGGTAAAGAATACGACGAAAGACAACCGTAATGATGTGGTGGAACTGGAGGCCAAGACGATATTTGAGAAACTCGGTATCGGTGGCGGACGTCAGTTCGTGGTGTATGACGGAGACCGGACGGAAGTGCCTTATCAGTTGACCCATGACGGCAAGCTCTTGTTGCAGGCTTCCGTGCGTCCCGCTTCTTCCACGGAACTGACGATTGTGAAAGGACAGCCGGCCGACTACCGTTTCACGTCGTGGGGGCGTGTGTATGCTTCGCGTGAAGACGATTTGGCTTGGGAAAACGACCGGAACGGTTGGCGGGCATACGGTCCGGCCATCCAGAAAAGCGGACAACGCATTTATGGTTTCGATGTGTTTAATAAGAACGTGCCTTGTCCGATGCTCGAAACTTTTTACCATAGCGAGTTGACTTCGTACGGCTTGCAGGACAAGTTGCGTAAGGCCGGACGTGGAGGCGAGTGTGCCGCTTTGCATCGTACGTTGACTTACCACCGCGACCACGGTTACGGAATGGATGCCTATACGGTAGGCCCGACGATGGGAGCCGGTGTGCCCGCTTTGATGGAAGGGAAGGACTTTGTTTATCCCTTATGTTATAAAGAGGTGGAAATCCTGGATATGGGGCCGTTGCGCTTTTCTGCCCGTATGGTGTTTGCCCCGGTACAAATCGGTCAGGATGAGGATGTGGTGGAAACCCGTGTCATTACACTGGACAAGGGGACGCATCTGAACAAATGTGAAGTGACTTATGCCAATTTGAGTGAAGCCCGTAAGGTGGCTGCCGGTATTGCCGTGCATAAGAGTATGCCGGATGCGTATGTAATGAATAAAAAACTCGGTTATGTGGCGTATGCCGATGCGATGGACCATCCGGAGGCGATGAACGGGCTGATATACATAGCTTGCTTGTTCCCCGAAAACTTGAAGTCGGTAGAATATGTTCCGATGGCGAAAGAAGAGGCTGGTGCCGTGGGGCATGTGGTAGGAATCAGCAACTACGAACCGGGGGATACTTTTACTTACTATTTCGGTTCCGCGTGGAGCAAGTATGACATGCCGGATATGGCCGTTTGGCAGGAGAACGTGGAGCGGTACGGCCGTCAGTTGAAAACGCCTTTGGCCGTGACATTGAAATAAGTTGTGTCTCGATGCCGTTTTGACCATAAGGTTGGCTTTGCAGAAGCAAGGCCAACCTTATTTTTTACATGGAAATGAGGCGGCCTTAATATCATCCATGTGATTAGTGTTTTTCTCCATGTCTGTTCTTTGGCGAATTATTTTATTTTGCAAGATAAAACCATTTATAATTTAAATAAGCATGAAAAATACCGTATTTGTTTTGTGGTTAGGGTTGGCCGTGGCTGATATAGGTTGGGCACAGAACGAACCTTACAAGAATCCTGATTTGTCTCCTCGTGAACGTGCTGAGGATTTGTTGAAGAGGTTGACGCTGAAAGAGAAGGTTTCCTTGATGATTAATTCTTCTCCCGCAGTGGAGCGTTTGGGCATCAAGCCTTATAACTGGTGGAGCGAGGCGTTGCACGGAGTGGCCCGTAGCGGAATCGCCACGGTTTATCCCATCACCATGGGTATGGCTTCCGTGTTCGACGATGAGGCCGTGGAGGCCGTGTACACGACGGTAAGCGACGAGGCTCGTGCGAAATATCACGATGCGCACAAAAAAGGCCGCTACGGGCAGATGAACGAAGGATTGACGTTTTGGACACCCAATGTGAATATCTTCCGCGATCCCCGGTGGGGACGGGGGCAAGAGACTTGGGGAGAAGACCCTTACCTGACTTCCCGGATGGGTGTGGCTGTGGTCAGGGGCTTGCAAGGTCCTGCGGATGCCAAGTACGACAAGCTGCACGCTTGTGCGAAACATTATGCCGTGCACAGCGGGCCGGAAGCCAAGCGTCATTATTTCGATGTGGAACAGCTTGACCCACGCGATTTGTGGGAGACTTATTTGCCGGCTTTCAAGGTGTTGGTCCAAGAAGCCGATGTGAAAGAAGTGATGTGTGCCTATCAGCGTTTCGAGGGAGAACCCTGTTGCGGGAGCAAACGCCTGCTTCATCAAATCCTGCGCGACGAATGGGGGTTTAAATATGTGGTGGTGAGCGATTGCGGTGCCATCGGTGACTTTTTCAACCCGGGCTTGCACGAGACGCATCCCGATGCCGCCACGGCCAGTGCTTCCGCAGTAACCAACGGGACGGACTTGGAATGCGGATGGGGGGATTACATGCAATTGGAAGCGGCAGTCGATAGGGGATTGATAACGGAACACCGTATCGACACCAGTCTCTGCCGTTTGTTGGAAGCCCGTTTTGCGCTCGGGGAAATGGATGACGACTCGTTGGTACCTTGGAGTCGCATCGGCATAGATACGGTGGATTGCCAGACGCACAAGCAGATGGCTTTGGACATTGCCCGTAAGTCTTTGGTCTTGTTGCACAACGACGGAGTGCTTCCTTTGGACAAGACGCGTGGCGATGTCGTCGTAATGGGGCCGAATGCGGTGGATTCCGTCATGCAGTGGGGAAATTATGAAGGTACGCCTTCGCATACCTATACGGTCTTGGACGGTATTCGTGAAAGGCTTGGCCGTGACGTGCGGTATGAAAAAGGGTGCGACCTTCTGAGTAATGAAGTCTTCGATTCTTATTTCCACCAGTTGTCGCACGACGGGAGGACGGGACTGAAGGCCACGTATTGGAATAATCTGGAGATGAAAGGAGAGGCGGTTGCCACGCAGGAATTAGCCACTCCGGTTAATAAGAACAACGGGGGAAATACCGTGTTTGCGGCAGGAGTGAACCTGCAAAACTTCACGGCGGTGTACGAAGGTACTTTCCGTCCGTTGCAGGGTGGAAAATATGATTTGGTGATTGAAGGAGACGATGGTTACCGCGTGTATGTGAACGGCGAGAAGGTCATTGATTACTGGGGCGAGCATGCCCGCGAAAAGCGTGAATACGCCTTGGATGCTACGGCAGGGAAAGATTATGATATTAAAATCGAGTACATGCAGGCTGCGGGCGAGGCTTTGTTGAAGTTCGACGTGGGGATTCGTCGTCAGGTTTCTCCCACCGAAGTGGTTGCCCGTGTGAAAGATGCCGGAACGGTCGTTTTCGTAGGCGGCATATCTCCGGATTTGGAGGGAGAGGAAAAGAACCACGTCAACTGTCCGGGTTTTGCCGGAGGCGACCGCACTTCAATCGAGCTGCCTCAGGTGCAGCGCGACATCCTGAAGGCGTTGAAGGCGGCAGGCAAGAAAGTGGTGTTTGTCAACTGCTCGGGGGCCGCCATGGCCTTGGTGCCGGAATTGGAATCGTGCGATGCCATCTTGCAGGCTTGGTATCCAGGCCAGGCCGGGGGATTGGCCGTGGCCGACGTGCTGTTCGGTGATTTCAATCCCGGTGGCAAGTTGCCCGTGACGTTCTACAAGAACACGGAGCAGCTTCCCGACTTTGAAGACTACAGCATGAAGGGCCGTACTTACCGTTATATGACGGATAAACCGCTCTTCCCCTTCGGCTATGGTTTGAGTTATACCACGTTCGCCATCTCCAAAGGCCGTTTGAGCAAGTCTTCCGTGGAAGCGGGCGAGGGCGTGAAGTTCACGGCTCAGGTGAAGAACACGGGCAAGCGTGACGGTGCCGAGGTGGTTCAGGTTTAC
>ULWB01050972.1_pt1 | contig 18654 bp, 16 predicted proteins | sample 1959891 | NCBI WGS metagenome assembly ULWB01 (sample SAMEA4835799, study PRJEB28245) | human gut metagenome | biome: gut microbiome; material: fecal sample | place: Denmark | collected 2008 | reverse complement strand
CCCGCCGTATCGTTCACAATGGCCTTGCGCATCCCCACCAAACGGTTGAAAAGCGTACTCTTGCCCACATTCGGACGGCCAACAATAGCTACTATGCTCATATTTGCTTGTTTAACCTCGGTGCAAAAATAATCAACTTTCCGGAAATTCCACGGCAGGCTCCTCGCCCCGAACAGCCCGGAAATCGGCATCCCGGCACGCCTCGGAATCGATACCGTAACCCACCGCCATCAACGGTGCAAAATCACGATGCACGTCCATGGCCACAGCGGCCGCCAAGGCTCTGCGGTCCGAAGCCCCCTGTTCCATCACCTGACGCAAATCTCCTGCCGTAATTTCGGCAGCCGGTTTCCCCAACAACGTCTCCAAAGCATAAACCGCCCATCGTGCCACCATCTGCGGATAATCCCGATCCAACGCCTTCAGACGGTTCGCCAACTCATCCAGGTCATTGACCACCGTTGAGTCCACCTCGTCCAGCAGATGATTCACCGCAGCCGCCGGTACAATCAACCCGGCCAAATCCACCCATTCGATCCACTCCTTTGAAGAGGGTACCAATCCGGCCAACGCATCATCGGGCAACGATGAGACCGGTGTGCAGGCCACCCCATCACTCTTCAACAGTTCATACAGATAGCCTCGCAGAGCCTGCTTATACAGCAACAGCCCTTTACGCAAAGCGGTCATTTTGATCTTGACCCGATTCCAGGTCACCTCTTCAGCCGTCGGATAACGTCGCATCAAATATTCGCATTCGCTGATCGCCTGCAAGATTTTGCCTGCCGTATAGGGGGTCATCAATTCGTATCGGATCAGATCACTGGCCACTCCCCGACGCCGATCCCGTCCGGGCCATTTGCGAATGTCACGGGCCGTACCGTAACTACGTAAGTTCAAGGCCGGCAACAAATACGAGTCGTCTTTCTCCTCTATCAAATAAGAGAATGGCATGGCGTCGGTATCGTGATGCTGATAATGGCGCCCCTTGACAATGGTAAACACTCCGGTATTTGCCGGCAAGAGAATATAGGCATCGCTGCTGAATTTACACCCGCGCTGATGGATCCCTTGATGTACCGGGCCCGACTTATACATATGGTTACTTTGGTTGGCGCCGCTACCTGCATTGAAAAAGGAGAAGTAACCGGCAATCAACAGCGTCGCACGGTGGTGGGTCACCGTATAGGGACCGGCAAAGACTGCACAAGCCTCACCGTGCGTACAGTGGCAGTTGGCAAAAAAGAGCGACTGTTCTGCCGAAAAGCCATTTTCGATGATCACCCCTTCGCCGACAAAACAGCTTCGCAACATGGCGCCGGTATCGACCCGCGCCGAACAGGCAATGATAAAATTACGGGCAGCCACATCCGACCCGACGTAGGTCGGCGACACAGCTGAACTGTTTACCGTGCCGTTGCGGAGCGTCGAGGCCCCGTCCACAACAGCATGTGCCCCGATCCGCACATTCAGCAGCGAGGTGGTATTAACCACCGAAGCCGCTTGCGCAATCACCCCCCGATCGGATGTTTTGGCCTCGACCCGATGTGCGATCAGGGCCTGCAGCCGTTCAATCGTACGATGACGATGGCGATACATAGCCATAATATAGGCGACCTGGGCCGTCAATTCATCATAAATGGGCACCTCTCGCCCTCCGGCCTCATTCACCGCCGAGATCTCAGTCCCGTTACCAAAAGCATTGGGGCCATCGCACGAAATCTGCCCCACATTCTCAATTACCACATCATCCTCAATATCGTAATTGGCAATATAGCGGCCAACATTATAGATCAACGCATGATCCCCAACCGTGCAATTATGTAATGTAGCATTGTATATCCCCGAATGGCGAACGACCCCCGAACCGCAAACGATCTCACTCCCATTTGCTCCCAACTGGATCTTCCCACTAAACGACACATTGGTCAAATAGGTTGGATGAAACCCTTCGGCTACGGTTATATCGGCCCAATTCTGTGCAGAACACCCCTGCCGGCACAAGAGGTCAATCTCCTCACCTTCAAGAGGTCTATATCTTTTCAACTGTTTTTCAATCATGAATATTCTGAATTGTGACAAAAATACGATTCTTTTACAAATTCATTTCACTTTATCTTTCGATCAAAGCACGATTCAAATTTTAATTCTACCTTTGCAAAGGTGCTGGAAACATTTTTTCCATGCAACATTTTAACGTGCAATAACGTCTATTTAATATGCGTTACTAAGAGGTACGTCACGTTCATACAAATCAACAAACCAACGATTATATGAAAAAATTCTTCCTTTTGCTGGCAGGTTCTGCAATGTTATTCTCCTCCTGCGAGTCTTCACAGCCAACAACTGACGAAGCTTGGCAACAGTATTATTACGAAGTTGGCACAGTACTGTTCATGTCCGTTTCGTCCCAAATCGAATACAACCTGGATCCTTTTGAAATTGCATTCCGACTCAATACATTAATGACCGAGACATTGCTCGAAGCAGAAAAGAATGGAGACCCTAATCCTGTCATTACAGCCGAAGCTATGAACAATTGCTCGGCAAAAAGCAAACTTTTCGGAAATGCAACCATTGTCGACAAAGGAAATAATATCTATGGAATCGATAACATCGGTTCAATGAATTCCAATAACAAGATTTTAAGATCTGGAAACATTGAGATTCGTACGGGTAATGGCAGCCCAATGACTGTAGGAAATACTTGGTACGTATTTTTAAACGAAGAAAACCCATACACAATCTCCATGGATGGCACCCTAATTTCCATCAAAGCCTCATCCTACCAAATCAGTTCTACTAAAGAGAATGAATGGCAAGTTTCGTTAGGAGAGTATGTAGCCAAAATCAATAGTGAAGGGGAAACGCAATATAATTCCGAAGGTTCGAATTGGTCTGGGATCATGACTATCACTCAAGTTAATAACCCTGGCGATCAATCAATCAATGGTATTACTAATTCATCATATAAATTAGACATTAGCCAAACTATTGGTGTCACACCTTCTATGATCGCAGAAAAAGTAACTGTCAATACACCTTCACCAATTGTGATTTATAGTCCCCAATGTGGTCAAACTATTACTGAAGGCAGTTTAGTAATTCGACTATCCGAGAGTGAGGATTTGCTTGATTTCACAAGCGTTACATGGACACCCAATACCAGTTCAGACACAGACAACGACTCGGACACAAATAATGGGAATAAATGCACCTCATCAATGAAGATGACCTGTCACGGTTACGATATTCCCATTAGCTCCTCTTCAAATTAAAATTATTCAATTGATCCAATAAAAAAAGCGGAATTAAATGTTCCGCTTTTTTTATTGGATCCCCATCACTATCACACTTGACTCACCGATTTCATGTTCAAAATAGGTTGAACATTACATGCATCTCTTGATATTATATCAATGATGACTTTTACTTCCAATGTAAAAAACAGCTTCAGCGTGCCCCACTTTGAAAAAAAAACACGATATTTGTGAGTTAAAAAATCAAAAAACGAATTTTCCATGTCACAAGGAGGCAGAATTAAAATCGCAGAGCTGTTGAAATCGACACCCGCTGGCAGTGAAGTAACAGCCAAAGGGTGGGTACGTACCAAACGAGGTAACAAAAACGTTGCCTTCATCGCCCTTAATGACGGTTCATCCATCCACAATATTCAGATTGTTGTCGATGTGGCCAATTTCGACGACGCCCTGCTCAAACGCATCACCACAGGCGCCTGCCTCCGCGTAAACGGTACGCTGGTTGAATCTCAAGGTTCAGGCCAACGGGTCGAGATTCAAGCCAAAGAGATCGAAATCTACGGCGAAGCCGATCCTAACTCATACCCGCTCCAGAAAAAGGGACACTCCATGGAGTTTTTGCGTGAGATCGCCTACCTCCGCCCGCGAACCAACACCTTTGGCGCTGTGCTGCGAATCCGCCATGCCATGGCCTACGCCATCCACAAATATTTCAACGATCGGGGATTCTACTACCTGCACACCCCATTGATCACCGGTAGCGACGCAGAAGGGGCCGGAGCCATGTTCCAGGTCACCACGCTCGACCTGAACAACGTCCCCAAAAACGATAAAGGCCAGGTCGATTATACACAAGACTTCTTCGGAAAATCGTGCAACCTGACCGTTTCGGGTCAGCTGGAGGGCGAACTCGGAGCTTTGGCACTCTCACAGATTTACACCTTCGGACCTACGTTCCGGGCCGAAAACTCAAATACACCACGCCACTTGGCCGAATTCTGGATGATTGAGCCCGAGGTTGCCTTCTACGAACTGGAAGACAACATGGAACTGGCCGAAGACTTCCTCAAATACCTGATTCAGTATGCCCTCGACAACTGCCAGGACGATTTGGAATTCCTCAACAAGATGTTCGATCCGGAGCTGATCGACCGCCTGAAATTTGTGGTCAACAACGATTTCGTCCGCCTGGATTACAGCGAAGGTATCAAGATCCTGATGGAGAGCGGTGCCAAATTCGAATATCCGGTGAGCTGGGGGCTCGACCTGCAGAGTGAACACGAACGTTACCTGGTTGAACAACACTTCAAAAAACCGGTCATCCTGATCAACTACCCCAAAGAGATCAAGGCTTTCTATATGAAACTCAACGACGATGGCAAAACCGTTCGGGCTATGGACGTGCTCTTCCCGAAGATCGGCGAAATCATTGGCGGCTCGCAGCGTGAAGAGAACTACGAAAAGTTGGCAGCACGTGTAGCTGAACTGCACATCCCCGAAAAAGATATTTGGTGGTACCTCGATACCCGCCGCTGGGGCAGTGCTCCACACAGCGGGTTTGGATTGGGATTTGAACGTCTGTTACTGTTTGTTACCGGAATGAGCAATATCCGTGACGTCATCCCCTTCCCGAGAACTCCTAAGAACGCCGAGTTCTAAAGCGTCGCTGACGGCTAAAGACTGGTACAATTCTTGTGAGCCCACTGCTTCAGTGGGCTTTTTTTTGCTATCTTTGTTAAGCAAACAGTACACCCAGACCCGTAAAACTCTAACCTATGTCAGCCATTTCCCAAAGGCAAGTCCAGAAGATATTGCAGAAACTTTCGCCGCAACAGATTCAGATGATCAAACTACTGGAATTGCCCACCTTGCAGCTGGAGCAGCGCATCAAACAAGAGATCGAAGAAAATCCCGTTTTGGAGGAGGAAGAGACCCCGGAAGAGGAGCAGGAGGCCAAAGAGGTCTCCGTTGAAGAGTATTTCACCGATGACGATACCCCCAGCTACAAATATCGGGTCAACAACTTCTCCAAAGACGATGAGAAACGCCCTATTTATCTCTCCGAGGGTGCCTCTTTCCACGAAAGTCTGATCCAACAGATCGGATTCAAACACCTGAGTGAACACGACGAAATATTAGCCAAATACCTGATCGGCAGCCTGGATGATGACGGATATCTGCGCCGTGATCTGCGTTCCGTTGCCGATGATATTGCGTTCAGCCTGGGCATCGAGACCAACGAACAGGAGCTCGAAAAGGTCTTGAAGGTGATTCACGAACTGGAGCCTGCCGGCGTCGGGGCACGTAACCTGCAAGAGTGTCTGCTCCTGCAACTCGAGGCGCAAAGCGACCACACCCCCGCACAACAGTTGGCAATCAAAATTTTGACCAACTATTTCGATGAATTTACCAAAAAACATTACGAAAAGCTCATTTCACGGCTCGGTGTGAGCGAAGATGAGTTTCGCGATGCGATCGAAGAGATTGTCCGCCTCTCCCCCAAACCAGGCAATCTGTACAACGGCGGACGAAACGAGATGCAACCCTACATTACCCCCGATTTCATTCTCGATTATCACGACGGGATGTTCGAGTTGAGTCTCAACGGCGCCAATGTACCCGACCTGAAGATCAATCGCCGGTATGTGGAGATGATCCGCAACATGGTGACCAAAGATGGCAAACCAACCAGCTCCTCCGACCGCGAGACGATTCAGTTCGTAAAAAACAAACTCGACTCCGCCAAATGGTTCATCTCGGCAATCAAACAACGACACGATACCCTGATGCGAACCATGCAGGCCATTTTGGATTATCAGCGCGAATACTTCATCGAAGGCGATCAATCCAAGCTACGCCCCATGATTCTCAAGGATATTGCCGATAAAACAGGACTAGATGTATCAACCATTTCGCGTGTTGTCAACAGCAAATATGTCCAGACCCAATTCGGGATCATTCCGCTCAAACGGCTCTTTTCGGAGGCGATGCAGACCGATAGCGGAGAGGAGGTCTCCTCGTATGAGATCAAAAAAATCCTGAGCGAATGCATCGAGAAAGAGGATAAACGCAAACCGTTGACCGATGAGGTGTTGATGGACATCCTCAACGACAAGGGCTACCATATCGCCCGACGTACCGTGGCCAAATATCGGGAGATGTTAGGCATCCCCGTTGCCCGACTACGCAAACAGATCTGACAAGAGACTATGGAACCACTGCAGACACTATCCCAAACCGAAATACAGAACCCAACTCCAACCGAACAGACCCTGACCAAACTGAGTCGGTGCATCTCGATGATTTTGCATCCGCTGACCATCCCCATGTGGGCCGGTATCCTGCTGATGTTTGGTAACACCATCATGGCGACCCTGCCGATCAACATCAAATGGTTCTTTCTGGTCGTGCTGGCGTTGAATACCTGGGGAATTCCGGCTTTTTGCATCGGTATGCTCCGAATGTTCCGCCTGCTGCCCGACCTGAGATTGATCGAACCGCGCCAACGACTCATCCCCATGTTGATCGTGTTGTTGGGCTATATCAGCTGCCTGATGATGCTCTCGGATGTGATGACCGCATTCCTCATCCGCCGTTTTCTAATTGCAGCCATCGGCTGTGTGCTGGTGGGACTGATCATCACCCCCTTCTGGAAAATCAGCCTGCATATGATCTCCATCGGCGGATTGCTGGCCCTGTTGTGTGCCCTCCACACCGCCGGTTTGGGACAATTGTACTCCACACTGCTGATTTTCATCATACTCGCCGGTCTGCTCAGCAGTGCACGCCTCTGGTTCGGCAGCCACAACCTGGCCCAAGTAGTCGCCGGATTGGCCGCAGGATTCATTGTAGCCCTGCTTCTCATCCTATTTATCTAACGACAACCATTCATCGGTGGAGCCTCAGCTTCTCCCCCCTGTAAACATAGAGTAGCTCACGGCCTATTCCCTTATCCAATAGGCCACAATTTACCGCAAACGAGCACTTTACTCTCAAGCAAACCTAAAAACCGCCCGAAATATCACCTTTTCGGACGGTTTTTCCATTTTCGGCACGGGATTCGCATACACTATGGCAACACCAGTTTCATAAGCATATCATTATACAAACTACCGACAAGACGATACGATAAAGTGGCACAGATTTTGAAAATGTTCAAGTAAAAGAGATGTCATTGCTGCTAAAGAACAGATGATGTTCCCAACCGGGAACAAGCATGCAAAGGTTTCTTCATTTATTTAAGTTTGGGTTAGTAGTTTAGGGGTGAAAGTCCCCGAGGGAAGGAGGCAACCGTGAGGTTCCCTCTTTTTTTATACCCATATTATACCCACAGCTGTTACCCTCTTCGCCGATCCCATACCCCCACAACTAATCCTGAGCGCTTGCACAACGCACACAACTGAGCTTGTACGCCTGAATGCCAATAGCTGCTCTTGTACACCCACTGCTAAACTTGAACGCTGTCTGCTATGATTTTTCTTCTTCGCACAAGCGGTCGGCTGATTCAAAAGGTGGCCAGGCTGATTACCCAAGGCGGCCAGGTAGATCTCAAAGGAAGTTCGACAGATTCCAAAACCTGTACGCAACCTACTAAGATTTTCCTCCTACACACAAGCAGCGACAGGGCCCAAAGAAACCCGCTCCATTCCAAAGCGGTCAGGCAGGGCCTCAAGACGCCCTCATTTGATCCCAAAGTAGCCCAGCCGATCCCCAAGACAACACGACAGGGCCTCAAGAAGACTCAGCTGGTTCCAAAAGGCGGCAGACAGGTTCCCCAAGCGACCAAACTAATCTTCAAGGCGGTTCGGCATATTCCCCAAAACACCTACTCAATTTCAAAGGTAAGCCAACAGGCACCCCAAGACACCCACACGATTCCAAAGCGGCCTAGTAAGAACCCAAGACGCCCCCATTTGATCCCAAAGTAGCCCCTAAGGCAACACGACAGGACATCAAGACGACCCAGCTTGTTCCAAAGGCGGCCCGACAGTCCTCCCCCCCAAAAGCGTCCCGGCATCAACTGCAACGTGTTCCAATATTCTGCCTCGAAACCATTAGGCTTCAAAACCCTGCAACAAAAAAACGCTGCAGAATGACTGCAGCGTTCTCTATAAACTCTTTCCTTTTCGCCTTTGCCCTTCAATCGTCCCGTGGACCTGGCAACGAAGTGTTTAGTCTGAAGAGTTGCACCTTCACCCGAAGGCATTGGGGCAAAAGCAATACAGTTACCCTCCTTCGGACTGTCAACCCTTCGTAATTCCCTTATTATTTAAGAATTGGCTGTAAAAGCAACTATTTCTTTACCAATTTGCACTTGTACCCGACCCGGACGTTCCCTTTGGTCAAAGCACTCAGCTTCCCTTTCAACAGAGTGCGACGCAACGGTGTCAAATGGTCAACAAACAACTTCCCATCCAAGTGATCATACTCGTGCTGAATCACACGGGCTGCATATCCGGTAAACTCTTCATCGTGCTCCACAAAGTTCTCATCCACATAACGGATTTTAATTCCTTCTGGACGCATCACATCTTCGTGAATGCCCGGCAAACTCAAACACCCCTCATTAAAACGCCACTCCTCACCAAAACGCTCATAAATCTGCGCATTGATAAAGGTCTTTTTGAAATTGGCCAACTCAGGCTCCTCATCAGCCCAAGGGGTGGCATCCACCACAAATACCCGAATACTTTTCCCAACCTGTGGAGCAGCCAAACCTACTCCATCAGCCTCATACATCGTCTCCCAGAGGTCAGCGATAAATTTCTTCAAATCCGGATAATCAGATGTAATATCAACGGCTGTCTTACGCAGCACCGTCGAACCGTAAATGTAAATCGGCAAAAACATATCTATTGACTTTAAATTCTCATCGTTCAGCTATCCGACAGCCTTTGTCAGACCACGGTATCAACCTCCTGTTTAGGGCTCTCACCGCTGAAGAGGTGCATCGCCTCACACTGGCTCAACATGCCGCACGCTGCCACTTCATCGAAGCCTCCCCCGTGTAACCTATCCAGAGCCAGACCTCATCCGACCCAACTCCGCACAGCCCGCCGTTATCTGCCACAGCTTCATTCGACCAACCGCAGCACAACTCAGTTCTGTCCGACCCAGCTTTATGCGACCAATTGCTGCACAACTCAACGTCGTCCAATTCAGCTTCTCTTTTTTACAGGTTACAGGGATGCCTCTGGTCCAGCTACCTGCCCTAAGTTACCGTTAGTGGCGACTCTCCAAATAGCCCTGCAAGATAATCGCTGCGCTGATCCGGTCCACAAGCCCTTTGTCTTCCCGACGGCGGGACTTCTTGACTCCCCCCTCGAGAATCGCCTGATGAGCCAGCTTCGACGTAAACCGCTCATCGAACATCACTACGTTGAGTGTCGGAAATGTCTTCTGCAAACGCGCAACAAAGGGACGAATATAAGTATAGGACTCGGAATAGCTGCCATCCATCTGACGGGGCAATCCCACCACAACCGTCTCCACTTCGTTTGCAGAGATATAGGTGCGAAGAAACTCCATCAACGTATGGGTCGGCACTGTATCGAGTGCTCCGGCAATCAACTGCAACGGATCGGTGACCGCGAGTCCCGTCCGCTTGCGTCCATAATCAATTGCCAAAATACGTCCCATGTTTACAAAAATCTTGCGGTTACAAAAGTACGAAAATAACATTGGTTTACCACATCTCACCCAAAACATTCCTCCTTTCACCGAACACGTGCCTTTGGCAACAACCTTTTTGTGTTCAACTATTTTCCCCGACGCATCCGTACAGTCCAGCTGCCTACACGACATCCAAGTCCAGGGGCACCAAACCGCTCGTCCTACCATCCCCACCCAGACCGGCATCAAGGAGCACCCATCCAACGCCAAGAGCCACTCCCAATACTGATGAGACCTTGCCTTCGCTCTGGGCGCGTTTTCCCATTGCCTCTGTCGCGCTCCCCATTGTTGCTGCAACCCTTCCCCATTATGCAGGCCGTGCGTGTTCATTACTCGGGTCTGCATTCCCATTATCTAATCACACTTCGCCATCACGCTGGCCGTACGTGTTCATTGTCCAAGTTCTGCAACTCCACCGCTTTGGTCACGCTTCCCAATTACTCTTGCCACGCCTTCCCATCACGCTGGCCGTGTTCATTGCTCTTGTCATGCTACTTTCTCGTCGCTGTTAGGCCCGTTCCACCACCGCAACCTTTTTGCCCTTCTTGCCCACCTCACACCCCAACGACTCGAACAAAAAACACTTTCACTCCCCAATAATTCTCAAGAGTACTAGCAGCAACCAATCCAACTGCACCCGTAATTTTGGCCGAGGTATCACCGCCAACCGATCTGACTCAATACACCTTTATAATGCTATCTATTAGCCCGTTCGACAAAAAAACACTATCTTTGTTCAAAAGGCCCATTATCTTGAAATTCATAAGATTCACACTCTGCATCGTATGGCTCGTTTGGGCCATTATCCCCTGCGTGCAAGCCCAACCCCAAGGCACCCCACCCGGGAGCGACTCTCTCGCTATAACCGATATTTGGATTCGGGATCCCTACCTCTTGGCGGACTCCGCCACTCAAACCTACTACCTCTTCGGCACAACCTCCTCCAGCCAAAAGTCCGGATCCGCAGGATTCGACCTCTACACCAGTCAGAATCTCCAAACGTGGCAAGGCCCATACCCCATTTTTCGCCCCTTCCCCGGTTTTTGGGGCTCGAAAAACTACTGGGCTCCAGAGTGCCACCCCTATCGAGGTAAATACTACCTGTTTGCCACCTTTTACGACTCCACAACCCAACTGCGAGGGACTACGGTGCTGGTTGCGGATCGTCCCGAAGGACCCTACCGTGAACATGCCATCGGACCACTGACCCCACCCACGTGGGGTGCCTTGGACGGCACCCTCTACATCGATCCCCAAGGCAATCCGTGGATGGTCTTTTGCCACGAATGGACCCAAATTGGCGATGGAACCATAGCGGCCATGCCCCTGAGCACTGATCTAAAAACCCCGGCTGGTGACCCGCAAACCCTCTTCTCCGCCTCCTCCGCCCCGTGGGTGAAGCCCCACGCTCCACAAAAATATGTGACCGACGGGCCCTTTCTGTTCCGCAATTCTAAAGGAGAGCTCCTGATGTTATGGTCTTCGTTCGGAACAGATGGCTACGCATTGGGCATCGCGCGTTCGCGCAGCGGAGCAATTCAAGGTCCCTGGGAACACCTTCCTCACCCCCTCTTCACCTCCGACGGTGGCCACGGCATGCTGGTGCGTACCTTCAACGGACAACTCGTGTTGACCCTGCACCAACCCAACCAGTGGCCCAATGAACGGGCACAACTCTTCCTGATCGAAGAAAACAGCGAGGGAATCCCCACCGTAAAATGCCATTTCACGGCATCTGACAAAACAAACTCCGACAAAACGATCAAATAACCGAGAGTTTTTACTATTTTAGCCGCCTAACAGACCATCAACAAAAAAGAATAATCAACAACAAGTTAGAGATATGACACAGGACGAACTTTTCAAGAAACTGATCGCACACTGCAAAGAGTATGGATTTATCTTTCCATCAAGCGAAATTTATGATGGCTTGAGCGCCGTTTACGACTACGGACAGATGGGCGTTGAGTTGAAGAACAATATTAAGAAATATTGGTGGGATGCAATGACCCGACTCAACGACAACATCGTGGGAATCGATGCAGCCATCTTTATGCACCCCAAAACGTGGGAGGCGTCGGGTCACGTCAGCGCATTCAACGATCCGCTGATCGACAACCGCGACTCAAAAAAACGTTACCGTGCCGATGTGCTGATCGAGGACTTCATCGCCAAAGAGGACGAAAAGATCGAAAAAGAGGTCGAAAAAGCACGCAAACGGTTCGGCGAGAGTTTCGACGAGAAGAAGTTCCTGGAGACCAACCCTCGTGTCCTCGAACACAAAGCCAAACGTGACCAGGCACACGATCGTATGGTCAAGGCTCTCAACGACAACAACCTCGAAGAGTTGCGTCAAATCATTCTCGATGCCGGCATCGTATGCCCCATCTCTGGAACCCGTAACTGGACCGAAGTTCGCCAGTTTAACCTGATGTTCGAAACCAAAGTGGGTTCCGTGGCAGAGGGTGCCAACAAAATTTACTTACGTCCTGAAACCGCACAGGGTATCTTTGTCAACTTCCTCAACGTCCAGAAAACCGGACGTATGAAACTCCCGTTCGGTATCGCCCAAATCGGTAAAGCGTTCCGAAACGAAATCGTTGCCCGCCAATTCATCTTCCGGATGCGTGAATTCGAACAGATGGAGATGCAGTTCTTTGTGCGTCCGGGCGAAGAGCTCAAATGGTTCGATCAGTGGCGTCAGACCCGTATGAAATGGCACCGTGCTCTGGGCTTCGGCGATGAACACTACCGCTTCCACGACCACGAAAAACTGGCCCACTACGCCAACGCTGCAACCGATATCGAGTATGAATTCCCGTTCGGTTTCAAAGAGGTCGAAGGAATCCACTCGCGTACCAATTACGACCTGAGCCAACACCAAAAATATTCCGGCAAAAAGATCCAATACTACGATACCGAAACCGGAGAAAGTTTCGTTCCTTATGTGATCGAAACCTCAATTGGTGTGGACCGTATGGTGCTGCAGGTGCTCTCTGCGGCCTACAAAGAGGAGCAGCTCGAAAATGGCGAAACCCGTACCGTACTGAGCATTCCAGCCGCATTGGCTCCGGTCAAAGCCGCTATCCTGCCGCTGGTCAAGAAAGACGGACTGCCCGAACTGGCCCACGAAATTAAAAATATGCTCAAGTTCGACTACAACATCCAGTACGACGAAAAAGACAGTATCGGTAAACGTTACCGCCGTCAGGATGCCATCGGAACCCCGCTCTGCATCACCGTGGATTACCAGACTCTCGAAGATCGGACCGTCACCGTTCGCCACCGCGACTCCATGGAGCAGCAACGTGTGGCAATCGACGAACTGCCGGCACTGGTTAACAGCGAAGTGAGCCTGCACAAGCTCTTTCAAAAGATTCTATAATTGGTGACCCATGGAACGCAAAGCCCTGTTTCCCGGTTCATTTGACCCCTTTACGCTCGGTCACAAAGTGGTCGTCGATCAAGCCCTCGAGCTGTTCGACCACATTGTGATTGCCGTGGGGGTGAACACAGAAAAACGTTCCCTGCTCAGCGCTGAAAATCGCGTGCGCCTGATCCGCGATCTCTATCGTGACGACCACCGGATCGAAGTCCGCACCTACACCGAACTGACCGGAGCCTTTTGTCGCGAACTGGGCATACGCTTTATTCTTCGAGGACTGCGCAATAACGTGGATTTCGAGTACGAACGTAACATCGCCCAGGTGAACCAGACACTCTTCCCCGAAGTGCAGACCGTACTGCTGTTTACCCCGGCAAAATATGTGGCGATCTCCTCGAGTGTGATCCGCGAACTGCTCAACTTCGGTGGAGATCCTACCCCGCTGATGCCTCGAAATATCAATATCAGAGATTACCTGTAAACCCGTCGGAATCACCCCGCCGGACAAACCGAACAACACTACACAACGATATGAAGTTCACTGCTGAAATCATCGCCGGATTTTTGGGCGGCGAAATCGTAGGCGATCCCCAAGCGACCGTCTCTACATTGGCCAAAATCGAAGAGGGAGCACCCGGTGCCCTCTCCTTCCTCGCCAACCCCAAGTACGAGCACTATATCTATCAGACCCGCTCGTCAATCGTCATTGTGAACAAGACGTTTGAACCGACCGAAAAGGTTCCGGCTACGATGATCAAAGTCGATGATGCATACAGCTGCTTTGCTAAGTTGCTCGAACTCTATGCCGCAAGCAAGCCTCAAAAACAGGGCATCAGCGACAAAGCGGCCATCGACGCCTCGGCGACCATTGGTGAAGAGGCCTATATTGGCGAATTTGCGGTCATTGGCAAAAATGTCAAGATCGGCAAAAACGCCAAAATCTATCCGCAGGTTTGTGTTGGAGATAACGTCACACTCGGCGACAACGTAACACTATATTACGGTGTCAAAATCTACGAAGAGTGCGTCTTGGGGAACCACGTAACCATCCATGCCGGCACGGTCATCGGAGCAGACGGATTCGGGTTCGCCCCCAACGAAAAGGGCGAATACAGCAAAATTCCCCAGCTGGGCAATGTCGTCATCGAAGATAATGTCGAAATCGGTGCCAACACCTGTATTGACCGTGCAACGATGGGTTCGACCCGCATCGGGGTCGGTACCAAGCTCGACAACCTGATTCAGGTGGGTCACAATGTGGTGATCGGCAAGAACAACGTAGCAGCTGCTCAATTCGGTGTAGCCGGTTCGACCCATATTGGCGACCACTGTATGTTCGGAGGTCAGGTGGGCATTGCCGGTCACCTGCACATTGCCGACCAGGTACAGATCGCTTCACAATCGGGCATCTCGAACGATGTGACTGAAGCGGGAGGCTATATGGGCAGTCCCATTATGCCGGGGATCAAATTCCACCGGTCTCATGCCATGTTCCGCAAGCTGCCGGAAATGAGCACCCAGATTCGTCAACTCGAGAAAAAGATCGCTCAACTCGAAGCCAAACTGGCCGAAAAAGAGTAAGGGACCGAGAGACCGAGAGCATTGCCAGAACCCGGGGTATTATTGAAAGGTAACGGAAACTGGAAGGTGCCGGAGGCACCAGGGGGCGAGGACGTTGACTCGAGATACTGAGGAGGTGGAGAGGTACTGCCTGAGGCACGGCCTGAATTCAGGGTGAAATTTAGGTTGCCAAAATCAGAAGCCGCTGGAGGCGGGGGCACTGCTGGAAAAAACCGAAACTAGTGGTGTTGCTGGATGGAGCCTGAGGGAGGTGCCAAGGGGGCCCGAGGAGACAGAAGCTGAGGCGCTGCCAAAACTGGAAGCCGCCAGGACGAGAGCAACTGAACGATGCCGGAGACCTGAAACTACCTGAGACTGCTTGAGGTTGCTTGGGAACAGAAACCGCCGCCGGAGGCGGGCTTTGTGTGGGGCGTGTGTCGGCCCCAAAGCTACTTGAAGCCGCCAGAAGGTGCGGAACGTAGCTGGAGCAAGATCCACCGGAAGTGGGAGCCGCCGAGTTCGGGAACTGCCTGCGACTACCGAAGGTTGTGTGGATCCACTGAACGTTACTTGACCTGCCGAAGCTGGAGACCGCCTAAGGCGGCACTGCTGGAAGCAGGCGCTGTCGAGACCGAAAACCGATAGAGCCGGGTATCGCTTCAAAAATGTAATGTCGTCCACATAAACACAAAATAGTACAGTCCCTACGAAATGACCTCGTCGGGAAAAAAGGATGTATAGAGAATTACCGTCGCCAACCCTTCCGGCGACGGTCATCTGTTTGCACCATGCCAACCAAAGCGTCAAAAACCATCTTGGGAATAGACCCCGGAACAAACATTACCGGATATGGGGTGCTCGAAGTGTGCGGGAAATCGATGCGTTGCGTCGTACTCGGCATCATTGACCTGCATCGAATCAGTGACCCATATGCCAAATTGCGCCACATCTTTGATCGGGTTTGTGCACTCGTTGAAGAGTACCGCCCGGACGAAGTCGCACTGGAATCTCCCTTCTTCGGACACAACGTGCAGAGTATGCTGAAATTGGGCCGTGCACAAGGCGTAGCGATTGCCGCCGCACTGAGCAAAGGTTGCCCGGTCGCAGAATATGCCCCACGACGCATCAAACAGGCCATTACGGGCCAAGGAGGAGCCTCCAAAGAGCAGGTGGCCGCCATCCTGAAAAGTATGCTGAAACTCGAGGAGTTACCCCAACGTCTCGATGCAACGGATGGTCTGGCAGTTGCAGTATGTCACCATTTTCAAAGTTCCGTTGTGGCCAGCGTCGATACCGCACCCCTGAAAAAGGCTCTCGGAGGAGGGCGTACAGGGTCGAAAAGTTGGACCGAATTTATCACCTTGCACCCGGAACGCATCAAAGGCAACAAATAGCCGCTACCCCATAAAAAATAAAATAAAACACCGCAAACCGCCGTTCTATCCATAAAACGAGCACTTAAACACTCTATTTGTTCGGCTGAATTCCTCTATTGTAAAAACTATAACCCTAACACCCAACATAACTTTTTAGTTCGTATGAAAACCAATTTTTTGTTTTCCGGTCTACTGGTGCTTCTACTGGTTGCCTGCGGTCAATCTCACCCCCAACAGAAAGGTTACACCATCACCGGAGAGATTACCGGGCTGAGCGGTAAAATCTATCTGACCGTTTTCGAAGGCAAAATGCCTCAACGCATCGATTCAACCGAGGCAAACAACGGTACATTTACCTTTCAAGGAAATCAATCACTTCCGATTCTAGCAGCTATTGAGACCGAGGCAGGTCCCTTGCTGCGTTTTTTCCTCGAGAACAGCCCGATTACCATCAATGGATCAGCCGACAAGCCCGAAGAAATTACCGTTTTGGGTTCGACTACAGAGGCCACCTATCAGGCCTATTTAGCCGGTATCGATTCGGCCGAAAAGATCATTTATGCCGATTCCACCGCCTGGGCAACCGCCGCAGGCCGGGACTCACTCGAAATGCTGGTCAACAAACAGCGCATGGAGTTTGTCAAAGGACATACCAACAGCGTTGTTGCGGCCTATGTGCTCTATCGCGAGCTCTCCTACTATATGACCTACAACGAACTCTATGATGCCGTTGCAGCCTTCGATGAACCGATCCGCCAATCGGTTTATCTGCAACTGGTCGCCAGCATGGCCGATGCCCAGAAAAAGACCGCGGTTGGCCAACATTATACAGACCTGAACCTTCCCGATCCACAAGGAAATCCCCTTGCCCTCTCCTCCCTTGTTGGGCCAAATAAATATGTGTTGCTGGACTTTTGGGCCTCGTGGTGCGGGCCTTGCAGGGCTGAAGCCCCCTATATGGTTGCAGCCTACAAAAAATTTGCTCCCAAAGGATTTGAAATCTACGCCGTCTCTCTCGACAAAGATGCCGATGCTTGGAAAAAAGGAATCGAGACGTTAGATCTTACCTGGAAACATGTCAGTGAGTTGCGTTTTTGGGAGAGTTCTGCGGCGGAAATTTATGGAGTACGTTCCATTCCCTCCAACATTCTGATTGGCCCAGATGGAACCATTTTGGCTCGCAATTTAATGGGCCATGACCTCTACAATAAGCTCTCTGAACTACTCAATAGCACGCACCCCACCCAACCACAGCCAGAGTCCGCTTCCACCAAATAATTCGGGGCCTGACCTCTCGGAACACCTATTTCGGGAAAGCCTGGATAACGCTTGGATACGTCGAACAACGGGCTTGTAGCAATGGAAAAGCAGCGAGTAATAAGCGCACGTTGACCTGCGGACGCACAGTGGATAGCCGACGGGCCATGAGCTACGGGTGATAGTGGACAGCTGACACACGTTGAACAACAAGCGTACGCCGAACAGCGGGCGTATGTGACTCAAAGTGTACACTGAGCGACAAATGAGTTCCTTGGGACGTGCGTTGTGCAAAGCGCAAAGACGACACTTTTGTCCCTACATAGCATCCATCACCTACAGGAAAAACATCCATCGGTTCTGCGGCGCCATCATTCCTCACTTGCAAGGGCACTATCTTTCCTCATTTGCGGAGACACAATCCGTCCTCGCTCTCGGGGAGCCATCCTTGCTTGCAGAAACACTCTCCGTCCATCGCTTGCGGGGCACCATTATGGGCAACGATGGTTTACGGCTGAAGAATTGTGAACGCACAAAAAATACCCGAAAAAAGTAAATTTTATTTCCGTTTTGATCTCACGTTCCCACAACGACTTAAGGTCTGACAAGAAGACACCGGCCAATAAAAAACACAAAAAAATCGAAAATATATTTGCCGGAGACTATTTTTTGACTTATATTTGCACACGCAAAACGAAAGGCACCGTAGCTTAGCTGAATAGAGCATCTGACTACGGATCAGAAGGTCACAGGTTTGAATCCTGTCGGTGTCACTTTAAAATCAAGGGGTTACGATCAAAAATCGCAACCCCTTAATTTGTAACGTACCTCCCCTTATTTTTCCGGGTACACAATTTCAACACAAAAACTCCGAAACAGCCCTAAGGGAACAAACCGTTTACGACCTTTCCTACACAAACCGGTAAAAGTGTCCAACGGGTTTAATCAACAGGGATAGGCACTCAATATAAAATTCCACTTACTGCAGATCCTTTGTTGAAACATGAAATAATTAGAAACAATAAAATAATTTTGTACGATGAATAAATCTGAATTAGAAAACAAATTAAAGGAATTTGGTTGCTTAGATCAATATTCTTTGGATGGTTCTTTGGATTCTAATCGTTACATTTTGTATTATAAT